>Ga0181344_1000021_pt1 | contig 83650 bp, 138 predicted proteins | sample Su13VDMLBDD_FD_130098 | JGI IMG/M metagenome (GOLD analysis project Ga0181344, IMG submission 130098) | Freshwater viral communities from Lake Michigan, USA - Su13.VD.MLB.D.D | ecosystem: Environmental > Aquatic > Freshwater > Lake | place: USA: Michigan | collected 2013-07-15
TAAGTTAAGTTGGGATAAATGGGTAGATAACAATAAAGAACATTATCAAAAAGTTAAAAAACAAGGGCAAGATTTATTACATCACAATCACAAAAAATATGAGCGCAGAGGAATAACAAAAGAACAATACGATATTGTGCTTGAGGCCCAGGAAGGTTTATGCGCAATTTGCCAAGAGCCTCCCAAGGATAAACAATCTTTAGCTATGGACCATAATCATCAAACCAATGAGTTCAGAGGTTTATTGTGCAAAGAGTGCAATAGAGCCCTAGGTTTATTTGGTGATAATATAGATGTATTGACAAACGCAGTCACTTATCTTAAAGAACGAGGAAGTTATGGCTGAAGACAAAAGCAAGTACACAAAACCAGACTTACGTGAACGTATTAAAAACCGTGTAATGCGCGAAGGTCGTGGCGGAAAACCAGGGGAATGGTCGTAGCCGTGAGGCTAAATAACTTCAGCACGTAAAGCTCAACTTGTAGCACAAGAATATAAGTCGGAGGGTGGCGGATATAAAGGCGGTAAAGGTGAGAAGCAAAAGTCTTTGGAGAAGTGGGGAGAAGAAAAGTGGCAAACCAAAGACGAGTATGAGAAACGTTCTAAAGCTAAGGCTGCAGCCAAGAGATATAAAGATGGCGAGTGATAAAGCAATTCAACCTGGCTACACCAAGCGTTACTTACCGGAAAAAGCATGGGCTTCTTTATCCAAGGAAGAAAGAGAGGAGACTGACCGCAAGAAACGCGCTGGTAGTAGAGAAGGTAAACAGTTTGTACCTAACACAGAGACAGCAAAGAAAGCTGGTAAAGCAGCCCGTGCATCCAAACGTTACAAAGATAAATAACTCACTTATACTTAATAAAGATTCCTGATTATCATGGAAAAGAAAAAGGCTATCCCCCCCAAGAAAGCTGTACCGCCCGCAAAAGGCAAAGCTGCTCCCCCTGTCAAAGGCAAAGGTGGCGCATCTGCCAAGCAAACTGAAGCCCGCGACAAGTTCAAAGAAATGATTGCGAAGAAGAAAGAAGCTGCCGCTAAAAAGAAATAAGGTATCGCGCTATACTTTCAGTGCTCAATACACACGTCTCGTCCCGTAGGTATTGGCGGTAAGTAGTTAGTTTTAGTCCTGGTCTGAGCAACCAGGATTTTTTGTGTATAATAAAATTGATAGAGATCAGGTCCCTGCTTGCACACCTGATCCATCATCGAAGTCCTGGGTTTCCAGGCCGGAGGTTTGATAGCCTTTGCCAGCTTGATTCCCTGGTGCGCCCTCGACCCATTTGGCAAGCGCGACGAATCAGTAACACCCCTCATGCCTAGCTTGATAACGAGGACGGCTTTACACCGGGCGCACGGGCTTGCAGGCATCCTCACTTAGTTATCAATGATGCACAAATAGAGGGGTCACTCAACCGGTAGTCCAGTGGCAGGACACCCCGACAAGGGAGTTAGATAGCTGGTTCGATTCCAGCACGGTTGATTCACCTGGTCCGAGACAATTGGATAGTACGGTTACTGCCGCTGCAGGACGATGTAGGTTCGAATCCTACCCAGGTGCTTTATACTGAGCGCATCTTGGCAAGTTAGATGAGCTACTTAAATCACAACCTGCCGACATTTACTTGCTACATCCGAAACGAATTCCTATACAACCACAAACAAGGCCATGGTGACGTAACGTTATGCGACGTACACTCAGTGGCATCCCTGGAAAAACGCGTTCCTTTATTTGAGGTGTTCCTGGAGAATGGTGTTAACTGGACAAGGCGTCCAATCCACGCCCTTTGCTGGAAACCAGATGCCCCTAAGCCTGAGCTTAATGAGTGCATGTGGTGGGATTGTTTTTCTCCGTATATTGACGTACAGGTCAGGTCACGCCTTTCAAACTTACGTGCAGAGCTAATTAATTTCAAAGGTGAGAAGAAGGGTGGCATCTACATGTTTACCCTTGATTGGTCTTGGGAATCTAAATCAACTCTTAATACAAACTTTAGTGAAACACCTGAGCACAAGTGTGCACACTTCTTCCGAATGGACGACGGCAATTTTTACGCATACCCCAATAACCGAATCATCTGGTACGACGATGCATGGCTTAAGAATCGGATTGAAAAAAATCCTGGATACGAGATTGACTTGACTGAGTACAGTGTGGAGAACTCACGGATGATTGAAACGTCCGATCATTTCATATACGAGACATCCACTACGGACGGCTAACTGTTTGTTGTTATATTTAAGACAACAATGATTGGCTTTAGTGCCAACTTCTAAAGAAAAACTCCAGCGCAATAGACAAAAGTTTCTTGAGTACAAGAAGACTTTGAATTGCCAGCACTGTGGACTGAATGATCATCGTGTCCTTGAGTTTCACCACGTTGGTGACAAGGACCATAACATATCAAATATGGTTAACCATGGATACGGCTGGCGCCGCATCGAAGAAGAAATAAAGAAATGTATTCCGCTGTGCTGCAACTGCCATAGGCTTGAGCACTGGGTTGATTAATATGCTATGCTATTCATAATTAAAGTTTAAATTATGAAAACATGCCGCCAATGTGGCTTGGTAAAGCCGTTAAAAGATTTTTACAATGAGCCAAGAGTTAAAGATGGCAAGCAAGCAAGATGCAAGGCATGTCATGGAAAAACAACAGAAAAATACCGCAAAAAAAATCCTGAGCTTTACAGAAAAGCAAGTTTAAAAAATTGGCATTCTTTGGATGCTGAAAAAAGACAAGCAAGATGGATTAAGCGGTATGGTATTACTGCAAACGATTACAAACAATTACTTGAAAAACAAGCAAGTGTTTGTAAGATTTGCCAAAAACCTTGTTCTTCTCGTCAGTTTTTGTCAGTAGACCATTGTCACAAAACAGGAAAAGTTAGAGGCTTGCTTTGCGTCAAGTGCAATACAGCCTTGGGAATGTTAGATGACAATATTCAGCATTTTGAAACTGCAATTGAATATCTCAAGAGTTTCGAAGAGAAGCTTTAATAAACCAGGCTGCTTTGAAAGCTTGTGCAGTTAGATCTGCCATATAATTTTGAATATCAATAGCGCCAATTTTTGCAGCAATTGGCTCAAGTTTTTTGGCTTTCATGCCAAGTTCTTCAAGGTTTTTGTAATACACAGTAAGCATGTCTGTGTATTTATAAGATGTAACCACTTGCATGGCAGGAGCTGCATCTTTAAGCCCGCATCCACACATGGGCATAAGATAATCCATGCTCCGAACAAATTCAGCAAGTGTGTCAAACTGTTCTAAGTGTGCCTCGTATTGGTCTTTTAAAAATGCATGAAACGCTAAAAAGTTTGGGCACTCAATATTTAAATGAATCAGATGACTCTGGGTCTCCAGTTCCTTGAGGTAAGCACACAGAGAGATGCACTGCTGGATGAATGCACCCACATCACCACCAGCCTTGGATTTGGCGGGGGCTTTTGGTTTGTCCTGGGGCTGAGGAACAGCTTGAACCTGGGGCACTTCAGCAGGTTGATACTGTTGCGGAGCGGGAGCGTACATAAGTCTTGACCAATAGTTCTAGTTTATCAGTCATTAACACGTCATCTCGATACCTCTTCCCAGTCCATAGCAGCTAACACTTGCGCAGTGTTATCTTCACTACTGCAAACCAAAGTTAATTCAGTTGTTACACCCGTAAAACTATTACGTTCCAGCTGGAATTTAAACAATGCTTCCTTAAGGATGTCAACCACAGCGGAGCCTTGGTTGGAGCCATTGGTAAAACCACTGGCAAGCACACGCCCAGTTCCGAGCGTAAAGGAAGAAGCATCAATTTTGTATTCAACGGATGAGTCGTCGCCTAAGTTTGACCAGGTGCCACCGGTTGTTGTGCCTCCAACAATAACTTTCCAGTTATAGTTAGCGTTATTGGTAATACCCATCAGGGATATTGCAGTCAAAATAACAATTGCATCTAGTCGAGTTGATTTAAGGCGAAGCGAAACAATTGGATAAACAGTAGGTGCAGTTGTTAATGTATACGGTGTATTGACTGGGGTTCCAACTGCGTTTTGAGCACCTCTTAGCTCATAGCCACCTTCTGAAATAACTGTTGAACACACTTGTTTTAATGTGCTACTACTTGCAGTAGTACCAAGGTTTTCAATTTCATAACGAACCGGCAGTGATGCCGTTGTCATGTAAGTAGATGTAAGTAAATTTGCGTGGTGGAAAGAATGGCAGTGTACAAATTGTCCATTAATTACAAACCCAGTACGCACAGTGCCAAGACCTAGCCATTCAATATCAGTCCAATGGATTTGAGCTTTGGTGATATCAAGAGTAAAACCAGAGGGACCTTGCCCATCCAACGTATCAATATTCCAGTTTGCTTGAGACACTCGAGTCTCATTAACAGAACCAGAAACTGAATTACGTTCAACAAAAGATGGCGCACTGGTACCGCTAACTTCTACGTAGATACCGTTATCTGCACCAAAATACCCGACACGTTGACGCAAGTTAGCTTTGCCAGAAGCCATGACAAAAGTGTTCATAACCTGCAGGCTTTTCCCTGGTTGGTAAGAACATACCTTTGTCGTTTCCCTTAAAACTTTTGCACCAGACGCAGTGGTTACATTGAGATTAACCAATCCTTCGCCACTGCTAAATACGTAGGTGCCACCAGTTCCTGTTGAGGTAGCCCACAGTCCATTGTCACGATAACGATGGCTGGAGTCAAATAATGTCAGTGGGGAAGAAGTACGAAAGCGACCAAATGCGTCGCCTGCTGTACCACCAGCTTGAATGTAAGTTACATTGCCACTTGTAGTAGTTACTTCAAGCGGTTGGCCACTGCACGTTTGTACTTTAACTACTTCGTATAACGTGCTTGCGCCTACTTCTCTATATACAGGCATTGAACTATGAAATAGATAGTTACATTTTAGAACACATAGTTTCCTTCTTTTTTTGTATATGCAGTTTACGCATTTCTTTATGACTTAAACCACCGTAGTCCCGTGGCTCTGTCACAGGTAAACTTTTCATGCCACAGACACCACAGTCACCCATGTGATAAGTGGCATAGTGGCTTGGTGGACCAACATAAGAACTACCCTTGTACCAAAGACCGTGGGTCATCCCACAGTTATCACAGATCCATTCAGGATAATACTCTTGCATCTTCATTGTTTTTTACACCGCAGAAGATCAACCAACTCCTGAGCTTTGTCATATTCTTTTTTGACCTGCTCAGCATTGTTACATGCAGCAGTCAAAAAACATTCAAAGAGTTCAGCCCCCGACAGCTCATTGAAAAACTCAGCAATAGTATCAGCAAAATACTCAGTTGCTTTGTCTTTAAAGTTGGTAACTTCCATTGGGCTTAAAGTGAGTTTGTCAAAGGCCTCACGCCATTCTGGCATAACGCTTGTGACATTGCTTGTATTATGAAGAGACTCACGCGAGTCCTTGGAGACACCTGGTTCATCAATCTCAGCAATCGCACGATTAGATCGATACCATTCCTGCCATTTGTGAATGGCATCCATAGGTTCATCCACTTGAGTGTCCACAATAATAAAAAGAACGTACCACTAGTGTGGCACGTTCAATAAGTATAAATTGTTCAACTTGAACTTCAGGCGGCTGCCTCAAGTTTCTTTTGTTTTTCCACCAGTTCCTCGTATTCCTTGACTGCAGCAAGCATCTCAAAGTACCGCTCACGCATTGTGGTACCAGCCTCGGTCAAGCAGAACCGTTCCCACAAACCTGTGTAACAATGATTGGCTGGCTTGTAGACCTGGTACAAGCGCTCCATAAAGTCAGCCTTTTTTTGCTCTTCAACCACGTCCCAGTTACGTAGTTGTTCTTTCAACCAAGGTGTATCAAATGCACCAGTGGTGTTCAGCTTCTTAAGAAGTTCTTCAGTCATTGGAATCAATTGCGGTGATGGAAGTGAAGACACCTTTAACGGCAGGGCTTGTTTCAAAGAGGAGATCGTCCAGCTCATCTTGGAGAGCGATGGCAATATCCTGTGCAGTGCGACCGCCAAAGCTGTCGTATTCAACTTCAAGGTCAACCGCAAACGATACGGTTAGCCGAGGAACAATAACGGGATCCATTGCTGGCAGTAAAGACTGAATTACTTTACAGCAACTTTTCTAAAGAGTGCACTTGATTTTGTTGATAGTAACCAAGACGCTCTTGGATCAGGTGTGTGTAATTGATGGCAGCATCAACCATCTCAGTTGCGTCCATTGATGCGGCAAGGTTTTCATTAGCTAACATCCCTGCTGTCAGCACAGTCACTTGCCATTCAAGCTTGGTACCCACCAATGCGGGAAGGGGTGTCCCTGCCTGAGTGAAACCTGCCAGTAAATCAACCAGCTTACTTTCATCAGACATGGAACACCTCTTGTATCTATTTATTGTATGGCAACTTATTTATCGCCACGAGCCAGGTAGTACCAGTAGGCACGGGCTGCGTTCTGGTGGAAGCGCTTACCAAGCAAAAGCTTAAGTTTCTTTTGCTCAAGCTCATCGACCTTATCGTTGTGGTAAGGCACGGGCTCGTCACCATCACACAGCATCGACATCTCCAGTTCATTCATCTGGATCTGGAGATTGAAGTCATCAACACTATGGTTGTGACATGACATGCGGATATGTGCGTCCTCAAGATCAGTCGGGGGTTCCAGCTTCTGGTAGAAGTTCTCCGAGATGTTCGGATGCCTCCAGATCCACTGACTTGTTTGAGAAGATGCGCTGGGAACGGACCGAGTATTCTTGGACAACTTTGACTCCGTGTGGTAGGTGCTGACCGGTTTGGTAGGCGTTGCGGATGGCATCGAGGTTTGGGAGAACTTCCTGTTTGGTTCGGGGTTCAGTCCTTTCGTCAAGGACTTCTCCTGACATTGAACGTACCACGATTCTCTTGGTTGTGGTTGTTTCTTGCTCAATGCAGAATTTGCTGCGTTCTTCAGTGTCCCAAAACTCTGGGTCTGACGTGATCTCAACAGTTAACTCCTTCTTACGTATAAGGGTGAATTGATAATTGCGTCCACTAATCTTGTTGGAATCAGATGGCAGTGCACGCCGTAACCAACTTAGCAAACCCTTGAGGGATCGCAGTTGGGACTCATGGTGACGCTTGGCCTGGGTGATGAGATCCCCTTCCTTCTTGATGCGTTCAAGAGCATCCTCATGGGCCGCCATAGCGTAATAGATACGGTCGACCTTCTCTGAACGGAGAGAGGCACAGGCCTCCAGCTCAGCTTGCGCCAGTTCTTGGGACTCAGGAGTGAGGAGAGGAAGACTGCGTTCCAGGGCACCATAGTGCTCGTAGAGTTTGAGGATGTTTAGATCCTTGAGCTTAGCCTGAGTGATTTGCGTCATGGCTGGTTGATTGAATTAAATTTGATTGTTCATTTTTCGTATGCGTTTTTCAAGACGCCTTGCTTCACGTTCGCGCAAGCGTTTATATTCACGTGCAGACATTTGAACTGGTTTGTAATTTCCAGCATTGCCCCCAACAGCTTTAGCTTGCTGTTCCAAGAAAGAATCAAGATTGACTCTAGGATCAAGATTAAAAGACATTGTTCAATTAAAACAAGATTGAAGTTTGTTCAGCGTATAAGCCAGCAGCGCTGCGGCTGCTGTCCAAAGAATATCCTTTAGAACGGGAAGAACAAAGGATGCAATGGCTTCGAACATGAGTTGGTTGTATAGGTGGTGGTCAGTTTTACGTCATGACTAGGACGATTGATCACTCTGGTTTTGTCAGCAGTTCCTTAACGGATTTGATTTCATCCATTAAATCCTGACGAGTAAAAACCGTGATGCCGTCATAAGAACGTTCCGCAATTTTCTCAGGATTTTCAGTCTTCTGGATCATGCGAGCATCATCGTTTGTATCATACGTAACACTCTCGTACATCCGCCAGATCACATCATGGGGCCACCCATTGAGATCTACATTGTGCTCTTGTGCTACGCAAATAAGTGCACGCATTGTTTTAAAAAGAAACCTGGCCTTGTCTTCAAAAATCTGAAGGTAACGATCTTCATCAAGGCCGTAAGTGTCAATCGACATAGCAATCAAGTGCGTTGGTTAATGCTTCGATGATAAAGGATTTTTGCCCTTCTTCACCAAGGCTGTTCCAGTACTCAAGTTCTGGATCCTCATCATCCCAGTGGATGCGTATAGTGCAACCACCATCTTCTTCATCAATAACTTCTACTTCTAGCTTTTCAACCCACGTAAGAAAACTCATTTCTTTTTGATTGCAGATTGCAGTTGTGGCAGTGCTGTACCAGGGAATGGTACGTATCCAGCTTCCATCATATTGAAGAACAAATCCCAGGCATGCGTCTGGTTAAACACCTCCTTAGGTTTGTAGGTACGCCAGTGGGTCAGTGGAGCCTGGGCACCAGACTTGGTATGCAGTAGTACAAACTTACCCTCGCTGATGTGGTCAACGGGAGGTGCATACCACCAGGCCACACACTTATCAGGTGTGCCACTGGGCAGTGCATTACGTACTTCAGTGCGTTTGCACAGAAGCTCACGGTACTTATGGAACCAAGTCAGGTGGATGCACCAGGGTTTAAATCCTTCAATCTCCTGTTGGAATAACGAAACATTAAGAAGCTGACGCTGAAAGGACCCACATGAGCAGTAAGGTTCAGGAGTGCTGGCCTGAATACCTGAGGCGTTTTCCTCCAGCTCAGACTCCAAGTCAATTGGCCGATTCGGGCTCCGAAGCCCATCCGGCGCAACCAAATGTCCCAGATCCGTCTGCTCATTCTGAAGGAGGGCGACGACTTTGGCGGGGTCTGATAGGTGTATAAATTTGTCGGCCCAGTGCTGTTGAAGTTTTGCATTAGCTGTCAGGTGCCCGAGTGCATGGGAATAGTTCCAACCTTTGAACATGACATAAGCATTGTTATGCCACACACTTGGCCCCCTGTAGCTGGGGCCAAGATAAGCAAAGAAATCTTTAAGGCGATGCGTGTACTGCTGGAAGGCAGACTTGATCAACTGCCGGTCATAAGCCTGCTCGCTACCATCGCGATGCACCACAATACAATGATCACCTCGCAGATAAATACCAGCGATTTCGGTGTCATCAAAATCCTGGTACGCACGCCTAATGTTGGTGCGTGTGTAGATCGCAGCTTGCGCCGCGTTGAGTTCCTGCTGAGTTTGGTTGGACATGAGTTGAGTTTGAGTTGAGTTTGATCAGACGTGCCAGGAGCTGTCGTCTTCCTGGATAGTAGCACGGCTCTTGGCATCCTGGTACGCCGCCCGCGATACACGGTACGTTCCGTAAGCAAGCGCAGCCCATGCCACAGGAGTGCCCACAAGAGCAAGGACACCCGCACCAAGTAGGCCAAAGGAACCTCCGACTTTTAGAACAGCTTTGTGCTCAGGCTTCATGGTGGTAATCCTTAATACAATCCATTGGTTTCAAATCAGTTTAAATGCAACAAGTAGAATGAACTTAAACAATTTAATCTCATGTTGAAATTCGAATCATCTGCAGAGGATTTGTTTTGGCAAGAGAAGATGTTCAGAACAATAAATGAATGTACATCACTTAGTGAGTTAAAAGAAATTGCCGTGCTGTTAACAAAGATTGCAACAACACGGCAGATAGCTATCAAAGGTTTAGTTAATGATGCCCTTGATTTAATGCAGGAGAATTACTCAAGCAAGATCAAGGACACCACTGATTCCATCAGGCAAGACTAATGTCTTCACCAGTGGTTTCATCACGAGCAGGCAGGGCTTTCACCTCTACTGCATCCATGGTACGAGACACAGGAAGAATCTCGACACCATCTTTGATGCCATAGGCACCACCCAACTTCTGTGCATCCTGTTTGGCATGGATGTTGATGTAATCATTGAACAGCTCCTGGTACTTCCAAGTAGATTCACGATCTTCATCAGGAATCGACAGGCGATTCAATGATTCGACTGCTTCTTCTTGGGTGCTGTAACCAGGAATGTCAAAAGATTCAATTGCACAGATCTCAACGTTGTTGGCTCCGCGCATCTCATTGGCAAGTACCGGAGTAAATACGGTAGTTGCATAGAACTTTTCATTGAAGCTCAGAGGTACTTCAGCATCCAGCGCCTTGCTCAGGCACTTGGACATTTCCTTTTCATACAGCTTGACTTTCTCAGAAACGTCAGTACCGTTCAGTCCCTTCAAGGTCAGGACCATCGGGATCTTATGGGCACGCTTGTTGTCCTGAGTCAAGATGTACACCAGGTACTTTGTACGTACACTGTACTTACGCTTGTAGAGATTGCCTTTGCTGCCTTCCAGGTCAGCAGCAATCTTGTCAGCTTCCCACAGTTCCTTGACATCAGGGTTGTCAAAGGTACCAATCGTCTGCCTCATCCCCGTGGTTTCCTCAACCATGAGGGGAGAACGAAGAAGGATTTGAATTCGAGGCTCAACAAAATTGAGTCCTTCTTCCACTGAAGTGTTGGGAGCCATACCAAAAGTTTGCTTGTAGTTCCAGATAACTGAACCTTTAGCAAACTGATCTTCAGTGGCACTCCATCCGCAAGTGTCCAGGTCTGAGTTCCGCACGAACCAACCTCGAGTCTTGGACTTGTTGAGGGGCTGGATAGTGACGAGGTTCTGGTACCCCGAAACAAATTCTTTAGATTGAAAAAGTTTGAAGGAATCGAGTCCACGTGTTGCAAGCGCAGAAGTTTTCTTAGTAGTCATGGAAGCGGTCATGGTTTGTTCAGGGTTTGGACGTGGACGCTTTTAACGCCATCCCGAGGCGGTGACCTATACTAGGTCCTTGCAAGCATCCTTGTCATAAAGCGCAGCCGCCTTTGACAAAGCTTCACGTTCATCCAAGGATTCCTGGAGCGCAGCGTAAACACTGTCTTCGTTGTACCCGCAGCCCTTCATAAACATGATGAAGTGCTCAAGGATTTCATCAGTAGTAACACCGGCGCTTTGGAATACGACAGTGTAATCTTCTTCCTCAAGAGTAAACTTCATGCGTTGATCTGGTTTAGTCATGGTAATCAAAAGGGAACTTCTTCAAGGTCAGGTGCAGAACCATACTGACCGGGGAGATCAGGCAGCCCACCACCAGAGCTTTGCGTCCAGGGGTCAGAGCCTTCTTCAGCGGTACGGCCACCCCACAGACTAGTGACATTCTCACCAGAAGCAACAGTTGTCTGCGGTGCAATTGGCTTCACTTCCCCTTGACCCTTAGGTGCCAGGGTCATGGACACCAGCTGGATCTTGGTGTTAGAGCGCTTCTCACCCGTGTTGGCATCCTTCCACGCATCAGTGATCAAACGACCCTGGATCGTAAGGCCAGTTCCTTTACGTGTGAAGTTAACCAGTAGTTCTGCATTGTTCAACTTATCTTCTGCCGAGTTCATGGCAAAGAAGTTAAACAGATCTGCCTGATTCCTTCCTGTGTTAACAGAAAGAGTTTGGTTGCAGATCATCAAGCCATCGGCAGTTGTCTTGAAGGCTCGTGCATCTTCTTGATCAATGTCCTTGACGCAGCGACCGCTGAGGATAACTGTGTTGAAGATCGGGAACTGATCGTTAGCCGGAGCAATAATTCCTCCATGTAACGAAAACGTTCTGGACTCAAGGTCGAAACGTAGCTTGGCGCCGTGAATGTAGATCTGTGCCCCCTTGGGTACTCGGGAAAAACGCTCGGCATTCTTACCGTACACATTGAGTTCAATTGGCGTTGGAGCTTTCTTGCCTACGGGAGGCAGCATTACCATGCAACGCATGGCTGTAGAACTTGCGCTGATGAATACCTCGCGAGGTACTTCGGTGGTCTGAGCGCAAACAGAAACAAAGTTCATGTGTTCGAGAAGTTAGTTGTTAAGGCAGTTTAACGTCTTACCTGGGACGAGCAAACTAGTGGGTGTCTGCCCAGGTGCAGCCCACCTTAGCATCACCTTCTATAGGACAGCGGAATCCAAAGAATTGTTGCGCTTGCGGGAACGCAGCCAATGCTTGTTCCTTGATTAGCTCAGTGTGCCGTGGGTCACATGCAACTTGAATCTCATCGTGGACAAATAAGAGTTGCTCCCAATCCTTGCCATGTACCAAGCCAAGGTTTTGTTCAATGTTGTTGTGTGTGGTGACAACAACTTGTTTCATGATTGCTGCACCACTTGCTTGCAACAAAACATTCAATCCTTTAAAAGCGGAACGACAATGTAACGTCCGACGATCAAGGCCGATAAGATAACCGCGTAAGCCAATGGTTTCATCAATAAGTTGTTTGAGTTTCCGGAGTGCAGGCACCCCGTCCATGAATGAGTTAATTGCAGTAGCTCCTAGTTTCCTAAGAACTACTTCATCTTTTTCATTCGGATCAATAATGGTACCAGCTTTTAACGCACCGGCACCATACAAGACTCCATAAAGTAAACGCTTTGCAATGTCCCTGGTTTCTACACCAAACATCTTTTGGTTATAGATGTGGATGTCAATCTCAGGGTTAGTAACCATTGCTGCGTATTCACCATCATCCCAAATGGCTAGATACCCGGCAAGACACCTAAGCTCCAAAGCTTTAGCATCGATCCCAATAAGATCCCAATTATCAGGAGCATGGAATAGCGAGCGACATTCATGACCATAAGGTGAATAACCTGCTGGCACTTGAGCCATGTTGGGATTACGGTGGCTTGCACGTCCCGTAATACATCCATTGGTAATGAGATCACCGTGCATACGGCCATCTTCATTATTCACAAGCTTTAGCCAAGCATTGTTACCATCAGCAATCTGACCAAGACGTTTCTTGACTAACATATATTCAGCCAATGGCCTGGCTTCCGGGTACGGCAAGGCATCGAGTACATCATCATCAAGAACTGGATTACCCTTCTCAGTATTCTTCTCTGGTACCCAACCGTACTTTTGTTGTAGACGTTCAACAATTTGCGTACGAGATCCAGGATTAAATTCCTGATACGTGACTTTAGTAAACGGCTGGCCCTTGACATAACCACGTTTCGAGTTGTTTACCTTTGGGACAAAGATTGATTCAATCTTGTTAGGTGGAAAGATCTCTTTTAGGTGTGCCTCAAGTTCTGCTTCCTTTGCTCTGAGACTATCCACCAGATCAAGACATGCATCCACATCAAAAGGAATGCCTGCTCTAATTTGTTTTTCAATTGCCAAGGCAAGATCATGCTCAAGCTTGAGCGCAGGCTGCGGGTAGTTTTCTTTTGTGATGTGCTGCCAAAGCTTCTTAGTAACAGCAACGTCCTGCTGACAGTATGCCAACATTTCTTCACTGTATTCACTGAAGTCTTTGAAGTCGATCTTGTGATCGGCCAACCTCCATCCCCATGCCTTGAGAGATGCAGAACCCTTAAGTCCCTTTGGAACCTGCGTATATTGTTCATCGTCAAGGGTGTAGAGAATTTCTTTGGGCCAGATGAGTCTGGTACAGATGAGTGTGTCAATGATTCTTCCGTTGAGTTGAACAGATGGATGCAGTTTGTTTAGGACAGGGCAGTCGTAAAAAAGGATATTGTGCCCTATTAGAACATCAGCGGTTGCCAGATGAGCAAGAGCATCAGCAATGCGATCAGGCCCATAACTAAAAGTTTGTTGGAGTCCAATGTCATGAATGACAATGCAATGGATTACCGTCACATTATCGTAGAGACCATCGGACTCCAGGTCAAAGATTAACCAATGTTCACCGCTGGAACCTGGCAACATCTTGAATCGAGAGTTCTTCACCGTTGATGCTGTCGTCATTCTCTTTGATCCAACTCAAGATTTTCTGTGCACCCGAGCGGTACGGATGACTGAAGACCTTGGATAATGCAGAGTCTGAGTCTAGCGGAATCAGTTCAAACTTATTAGAAGAACTGGAGGCAGTTACACCGTAAGGTTTGTTCCACCTCCAGCAGGCCAGCATGTAAGACATCTGTCAATCAAGAAGACTGACAGATGTTACCTCATCTATTTAGCAGCGCAAGGTTCTACAGATTCTTTTTGGAATGTCTTGCCATATCCGACAAAGCCCCCAGTCTTCTTGCGTTGTGTGACAGCTTGCATGGCATCAGATCCAGCACGCTGGCTCCCATGCACTAGGAGTGCAAACGGTTTGTCACCAAGGCAGTGACTGTCATCATGATCAATTTCGAGTCCACGTGCAGCCGCTTGCTCTTCTGTGTACACAACGTAGGCCACCCGCTGGAACACATCGGGATACTTGGGGATCAAGTAATCGAGTGTCCCACCGCAAGATGCGGTGAGATAGAAGTTGGATGGGATCTGATCACGCAAGTTGTACCACATACCAAGGGACTTGGTGTATGCATAGAACTTTTGCTTGGGTCGCTGAGCAGCAACCATCAGCCAAGCCCGCATGTAGTTCTCAGTCCAAAAGTCACCAGACTCATGGACACGCACCAGTTCCTTGGGTGCTTGCATACTGAGTGACAGATCGATCAAATCACGCAGCAACACAGCCTGGTTCCCATTGCGATGCATGGTCTCGCGGATAAGATCCCAGTTGTGCCAGCGTGCCGCACGAACGGTAGGCCGTACTTCTGCCATGGCAGCAAAGCAGCGAAACTCATCTGCTTCTGTGCCCGTGTACTGAGGCAGATCAGTGATGAGTCCGGTGACCCGGTCAGCAAATGTCTTGCACACACCAGCGTCTGGGCATGAATGACCTGCTGGCAACGAGAAGATCAAACGGTTCTTGAGCTTGCCGTTGCCGTTGGAAAATTTGAGGAGTTGCATTGGTGTTGAATGTGATTGATAAGCTGAGCTAATGAATGAGTTTAGGGACATCTCAGGTCCATTGAATCTTACCAGATCCCCTGCGGTGCAAGGGTTTTGGTGCTACGATTCGTTCGTAGTTTTTTTGGAGTCACTAGGCATTCCGTCGCCGGTGGACGGCGGGTAGGTCAGTACGCGAGAGTACTCACCATCCACCACCTCACTCATTAAATCATCTGGAACAAACTCCAAGGCGTTGCGGATGTACAGCATTGCATGTACGTACTCCCGTGTATCTAAACCGCCAAGAGCAAGTGCTTCCCATGATTCAATAGCTATTTGTTTAACGGAATAATTCACGGTTAATATGTATATGGGGCAAAGAAGAGCAGCGTCAGCCCCGAGGGAATCAGGATTTCTGCTGCTTCTCCTGGTTTTAAAGCGAATGACCTTGCGGCTTGATCACCGTGAGGTCACACCCTCTAGCCATTAGGCTCAAATTCTTTTTTAAGTTTTTCATACTGTCGGCGTTTGCGCTCTTCCGCTTTAATTTTTTTCATACGGTCCCTTTCTTCTTGTTCTAAACGAGCTTTGCATTCTGCATCAGTCTCATAACGTGTTCTGTATAAACAAGGATATTCATTGTAATAATCACGTTTAATTTCAATACCTTCCCATCCTTCTTCAATTAATTCCTCTATGTACTCCATGTATTCTTTCAAGGTTTGATCATACCCTGGCACAAAAGTCCCACAGTCATACTCGCGGATTAATTGCTTTGGTAATTGATACGGTGGCATTAAATTACCATCCTCATCAATGATTCCTGCGTTCATAAGAAACTGCCTAGCTTTTTCTGGTTCTTTGTACTCTTCAATCAGTTTGTCAATTTGCTGAGAATACAGCTTCTCCGATGATAGGGAACTGTTCACAGAAGATGTCTTTGATTTGTTCTGCAATTTGTCGGTGTTCAAGTTGGGTTGATTCATGGCATCGGACCTGTAGATAATGAATGTAAGACCTGATGGTGCCGTTCATATACATCCTAGTTTGTGTTGCAATGGGCAGCACTGAGCGTGCGCATTCTTTGGCAACACCTGCACTGACCATCTCCCTGTATAGATGCTCGGCATCCTCAAATAGCTGGCCAATGCGACGGTAGTAACCACCAAGAGTATCAGGTGACAAATCATCGATACTGTTTTGACGGTTCTTAAGGTCTTGCCTACGCAAGTGTGGAATCTCTGAGGATCCCAATGCATTTACGTCTGCATACCGCTGACTAAATTCCTGGAAGCTGAAGGACCGATGCCTAAGAATCTGTGCTGAAATACCACGAGTTGTTTCGATTTCAACACACATGTTTGCCATTTCAAACGGTGAGACATGTTTGTGTTTCAACAGATAACGCAACAACCGTGGTGCTGTATCCATATTGTCTTGGTTGGCGGGCGCACTTACGCGTGCCATCTTCACAATCAATGATTCAGCATCAGGTGTAGCCCAGATTAATTTAACATTAGACATTGGATTCTTCTGGTAGTTCATTGATTAAAGCATAGTCACCAATGATTGCAAGCGCTGCCTTGTTATAGGCACGTGCTGCGTCTAGTTCATTTTCATAGTTGCCAAGGTAATAACGTTTACCTTTGAAGGTCAACACGGCACGATACATGCCTTTGTTGCCTTTACTTACGCCACGGTATTTGCTAAACGCATTAGCTGGCCGTGGCCTTGATGCCTGGGACAGATAGAAGTCTTTATCAGACATCTTCCTGGTGAGGTAACTGACTTTAGCCATGGGTGTTTTTTAGTTCAGCGGCTGGATGTTTTCTAGTTCAGCGGCGATGGCGAGAAACCACTGAGGCCCTTCACGGTTTCCTTCTTCGGAGTAGATCTCAACGGCAGCGCGGAGGGCGGCGGGAGAGAGGTCAGTCATCGAGGGCCTCTAGGGCGCGGCGGATGGTGTCAGTGATCTCAGGGATGTAGTGGCCATCGCGCTCAATCGTCCCCAGCATCTGCATCGCAATACTGTTCAAGCTCTGCGGCTTGGGACGGCGGGCAAAACGAAGCGAATGACCGCACTCTGCGTAATCTTCCACCCACTCACAACATGCCTCCAGCTCCTGGTCGGCGCCCCATTGGGCCGCGCGGTGGGCGATGAACAACTCGTATGCCCAGTTTTCGTCGTTGCTTTGAATAGGGCTAGCAGCTGACCACTGCTGCACAAGCTCCGGCGGTGGGGTGATGGGGTGGTTAGTCATTGTTATTCTCCAAGTAATGCGCAGGTTTGATCCATGAGTTGAGGGAATACTTCAACAGGACAGATGCGACATTGCGCATGTTCCGTTGGTGTCTTGAGGTGATCCCATTGAACACGCAACATCTTCATGGTGCGCTTACTCTTCAATTGCTTGGTGACCACCTCAACCACAGTGCCATACCGCTGGTTGCGGTACTGAGCAATACGATCTTTAACCTCTTGCCTGATTGCAATTAAGCCATGGGTCTTGGGTCGTTCGGCAACACGGTCACCAACTTGATAGGTAAATTGAGATTTGGTTGTCATTAGATGTGAGTCCAGACTTTGCGGTTGACAATACGTGAGACATGCCCACGATTGATGCCGTAGATAACAGAGATTGCAAAATTAGTTTTGCCTTCTCGTTTCAACTTGCGAATGTCCAAGATGTTCTGCTCGGTCAACACAGAGAATCCATTCCTGGATCCTTGCGTGTCCGTAAGCTTACCACCTTTCTTGGGACCACGGCGGTAATGTTCATAACGCTCAACAGTGCGAAACTTAAAGCCGCAGTCAAGGCAGCGGCAGTAGCGTTTGCTAAATGTTTCGCTGTGATCAGTGCAAGTAACACGTGTGTTCTTGCTGTCACATGATTGACATCTCATTGTGGATCAATAGAGCAAGGTGCATTGTCTTGTGGTTCAGCAACCTTATCTAATTGCAATGCATCAAGAATATACAGAGTGTTTTCATCACCCAGTATCTTGAATGCATCAATAATTAAATCACGGTTACGTTCAGTTGGGTTGTAGTAATCCAATAGGATTTCTTCTGCTCGATCAAAGTCGTCGTAGTCACCAGTAAGTTGTGCAACCACTTCACCTGGCATGGCATCAACTAAGTTTGCTACCAGTGAGTCACGCACAGCAGGCCATGTCCAGCTTGGGACACGGGAGACTACTTCATCAACGAGATCAAGATCGATAAGATTAGGTTGCGTCATAGAGAAAGACCCCGACTTGCGCCGGGGTCCGAACATTCCGTATTAATACTAGACGGGTTCAGCACTGGTGTCCAGTGCATCACCCATCACACCAGAGGATCTTAACTTTTCCAACATGTCACACATGATAGTGGCATGGGCATGGGTCTGATCCATGAAGTGCCTGGCACGTTCTGCGCTGATGGTGTGGACGTTGCCATTGGGCTCCACGTATTTCCAGCTCCCATCAGGCTGAGGATCCCCTTGGAGGGCCAGCCGCTCTGAGTTATGTACATAGCGAAGCTCTAGGTTATGGAAGTCTTGTAGGCCATCCTGAGCAGTCCAGGTGGCACCAATGTTGTAACGCTTGTCATGATCTGAGTATGCATGGAACTCAGGGACGATGTGCTTGAAGCAGGCAAAGATGTTCATTGTGTTTGAGTTGAATGAATGGTTGGTACAGACAGAGAGACTTGAACTCTCACGACCAAAGGTCTACGGATTTTAAGTCCGTTGCGTCTACCTATTCCGCCATGTCTGCATCACTTGGACTTACATCAATTGATGTTGACTGCCAAGTGTGGTCTCGTGGCAATACTTCTAAACCGTATTGCCAACTGTCATAGTCATCCTCATTGCGAGGATCTTGCTCATCAATCAATACATAATCAGGTGTGCCATGAGTATGTATGTACTCACCAATGTTGGCGAGTGCTTGTGCTAGGAGTTGGTCGTCGGTGTACTCAGTCATAGATGAATGCCAGCCCTAGTATCGAGGCTAAGGCCGGCAAGCCTGTGCGGGCTAGACGGACTCTAGCGCATCTGCTTGAAGTTTCAACGCTTTGCCAAAGGCTTCTGTGTAGGAATCCTTTTGCTCTTGCGTCAACCGCTGGTTGGATGTACCAACGATCTGGCTAACGCTCATCATGCCCATCTCAACTTTGAGTTGGACAGTGAACGTTGGTTTGCCGTCAACCATACAGAGCACAATGAAATGTTTCTTCTTGCGTACACCAGTGGCATACTCACTGGCATTGCCGACGCAATTACGTACGGCCTGGCCCCATGCTGACAGTTGATGTGTGTCATGAGGCTGGAAGAATGACCAGCGTTCATCACCCACCTCAACCTTGACAGGCGAGGGGAATAGATCCTGGGGCAGGCTAACGTTTGGATGCTTGATCTTCCATGCTTCTACTTGTACATGATCATGGAATTCAGTCAGACGCCAACGCTTTGGCGGATCAATAGGCATGTCATTGTTGAGCACATCATTCAGCATTGATAGTGTGTCATTCCATTCAGTGAAATAAAATGTAAGTCTGCCTGTCTCACTGTTTATGTAGTAAGACAAGCTACTGGATTTGTCATTGATCTGATCTTCGTAGTTTTTCTTGAGGATATGAAAGAATGAAGCTGGTTGCATATATGTGCGCAACCAATCTTTGGTCTTTTCACCTACGCAACGATCAAGTCGTGTGCCAATTAAATATTCAATATGGTTCTGATAGAAATCAACAGGGCAGTCTGGCCAAATCCTATTGATGTAATCAATAGCTTGCACCAGCTTTTCAATACGATTCCAAGGTTGAGTTATCTTACGGAATAGATTGTTGTCAAGGTTATTAAACATTGCAATGGCTTCATCACATTGTGCTTGAATCCACTTGCGAAAGAATGGTGTACCAACTATATTCATATTGCGATCAGCAACGCAATGCATAATTAGACGGTGCTCAATACTATAATCGCGATTGTGTGTTGTTTTGTATGCATCAGCTAGTCCATAAAACAAATCTGCAGATGGAACCAGATCACGCTTAGCTTGCTTTGGATCCGCAAAAGTATTCCAATACTTACTGCAATCTTTTAATCCAAGGATCGCAGTCCAGTTATTGATGACAATCCGATCAAAGAATCCACGTGCGTCATCCCATTTGGGAATGGTTTGATCAAGTGCAGATTCAAATGCTGATATAGCTGTCTTGATGTTACAACCTTTGCCATATGATACGTATCCAGAGTTCCACCAACGAGTTGTATTGCCATCAGCAATATCTTCCTTGGTTAAATTCTGGCGTACAACGCAGAACTCACTGCGTCCGTACTTAACATATTCAACTGAAACTTTACTGTTGTTTTCAAGCAAGGTACTTGGCAGAGACTTGCGTACTGATTCAAGATTCTTGTATGCATATGCGTAGCCATATACATAATCATTCTCTTGTCCTTTGGGTGGTAGCCATGCTGCATACCACACCTTCTCATAGTGATAGATGATGGCACGAGCAATGGTGCGTGCTCTTGGTGTAGCAACATCCGCTACCTTGGTAAACTGCGCATGGCGATGTTCTACACCCCTGGCATTGAGATCAGTTACTACTTCCTCAAGCTTTGCAGGAGTAACAACATCAGCAGGTATTAGATCAAAGACTGCCCCAAGTGGAAACTTAGGTTTAGCTTTGGTTGATGCAGGATTCTTCTCACGTTGTAGCTGTTTGAGCTTGGGATCATAAGCCAGGAGTTCTGTTTGAAGGTTCGAGGGTAATTGAAACTGCATGGTAAGTTCGGAGTAGGTTCGTAGTAAATGGACAGTTTAGCGTCATGTCCAGGACGTGTGATGTCAGTCGTTATCTACTGGGAGTAGTTCCCAGTCAGGGTTGAGCAAAGCAAGATAATCGCAGAAGCCATCTTCGTCAAGAGGGATTTGTTCTCCCTCATCCAGTTCGAAGCTTGTTCTGCATAGTGCAGGAGCGTACTCATCAGGGTCGAGGTAAGTCGACTTATGGATGAGACGCATGTCGTCAACCACTGCTGTAACTGTGACATCGTTTCCATCAATGAATGTGTCTACAAGTGCCAGGACATTCATGAGTTACACCTGTGTGAGTTGCTTGGCTTGGGCAAACTGACCTTGAGGTCCATACTTCTGTACAAGGTCAGGGAATGCATCAAGCAAACGCTGCCGATTCTGTGGATCAGCAAAGCGTAGTGCTTGTGCAATTGAGGATACGAATGAGCCGCCATAGCTGTCCATGCGGGCAATCATGGCGTGGAGTTCGGTTGAGTTCATGAGATGAGGTTGAGTTGGACTGGTTAAAAGCTGGGACTTACACTGCGTCTTTCTAAGCTCCAGGGCTTAACGACTACAGACGCCCAGTTATTTAAAACAACTTGATGTTACGTTTACTCAAGCCTGTGCCAGGCAGTGAAATAGATCCACGTACACCAGATTCTCTGGCGTTAAGTGTAACTTGGAACGGACCAAGTTGAATTGATTTGGTGAATGATTTAATGCCCCGTTCCGTCACATTAAACCCAGCGATGGTCTTATCAAAGTTGATGGGTGATTTGTCAGTCATCGTAGGAATCTGCGTGATGGAGTACAAACTTCAAGTCCAGATACTCGGAAGTATCTTTATCTTTGGGATGGTATGTAGCTACAAATCCACCACAACTAACTTGTTCTTCGCAAATGCATTCACGTAGTAAGTGACGTGCCATTGCCTTGAGTTTGGTTAGTGTTGGAACTGCATGTCCATCACCTTCTGTTGTTGCCCATTGCCAGTCAAGTGCTGTCATGGCAATGTGTACTTTTTCAAAGTTGAACTTATCAATGACTTCATCAATCATTGATTCATGTACTGACTTAGTCATTTAAGGTTGTCAGGTATAAGGGCTTGGGCATCTTCATCATCCAAATTTGTCATGATGAATTTCTCTCCATCGGGGGAGATGAATCCCCCGATGAAACCAACCCCATGTTTATCAGCTGATTCTTTCATCTTGGCTACAAGCTGCATAGCTTGTAGACGCTGGAGATCAACTGAGTCTGGAATGCGAATGCTGTCGGACATGGTGTGGTGTCAAGTGGGATCTGAGTGTGGTCACGTCAAGTCTACCAGGTGGCAGCAAGCCATGACCAATGTTCTTAATGATTCCTTAATGTTGCGGTAGGGCTGTTAGCTGTGCAGCTTCTGGTGCTGACGCCATGCTTCTTCAAGCATCTCCTTGGATGACAGTGGTGGTTCACTGCCATAGCCAAGGTCTTCATCTGTTGGTTCCCATTCAAGTTCATTCTGAAGCATGGGAATGATCTCGTCATCTAGTAGAGAGAGCATAGATGAAGTCAAGTGTTGATCCATTTCATGTCTTTTGCTTTCACGTTGGGAGATAGCTTGTAGTTCTTCAAGAATGTCTCTGAGTTTGTGGTACTCATTAAGGTTGGGTTGACGATAGGTAGGTGTCATGTCTTGGGTTGGTAAGTGAATGAATGGTGTGTAGTACAGAGGTATCTCTTATAGATTAAGGTGCACCTCTGGTACTTCTTGCGGGGGTGTGGGGGTAGGCCAGTAGTTATCTGGCAATACCCTGTCTTATTATGTTAAATAAAGGATTTAAACAATGCAGTTAGCTGGTAAATACGCACAACAAGCCTCTGTCTCTGATGTTGTTAAGCTTGCTAAAACAATGATGCCTGGCAAACAACTTGCAGCAGGCGATCAAGAAAGTGAACTTGTTGCACGATTGGTTTCTGCATCGATGAAGCTAGGTTTAGATCCTGGAACTGTAGTACAACAAGTGGTAGGCCAGTAGTTATCTGGCAATACCCTGGTACTTACAGTTAGATCAAACCGAGAATCCTAAGCCAGGAGTCCGGGTGGTCCGGTTCGACTTCGTCATCACCTGGGGTGAAGCAGACGCTGTCGAACGTCCACTCTTCGATCTCTTCATTGGTTGGGATGTCGTACCATCCTTCGAGATCTTCTTTGTCCTGGGCTGAGTAATTGCCACCGGCTGGGATCCAGTAGCAACGGAGGATTCCACGCTTGTTTCTGTAAACGTTACCAGTGCAGGCGATGGCGCCTTTGGGTGCATCCTGGAAGTCTGCGTAGGCTTGGTACTGTTCTGAAGCTTCGTCTGGACCACAGGGTTCGTAGCCGACGACGCTTGCGATAAGCAGTTGTTCAGGTTGAAGAGACATGAGATGAGATCTCCGATGAGTGTGATTGAGATTGAGATGATCGTAAGGATAAGAATCACTGGATCCTCATCCCATACTTCAGTGCGTTGAGTTGAGTTTGTCATGGTTAATCACCGTGATGAGTTAGTGGATGTTCAACAAGTTGCCAATCAGAAACTTGGTTATTAATGAGATCAACCGATATGATTCCAGCGGTACGATCTACATAATGCCAATCGCTTTGCGATGATTCACGCATGGCTTGCTCCTGTTCGTAGGCAATGTCTGCCATAGCATCAAGCAAGTCAGCGTTGTAGTTCTGATCAAGTTCAGTCATGGTCTGAATTGAAGTGTGGATGTTGAGCAGTTTAAGGACATGCTCAGGTCCATTCCCTATCTTATTGAGAAGAGTTAACTTTAGATAACTCAAACAAATTCAATGTATTATCCATTGTTTTAAATCCCCACAAACGTCGGTTCTTGTTCTGGCCACTGCGCGTAGCCAATGCAAGGTTTGAAGGATTGTTATTTGATGGACAGTTGTCTAAATGATCAACAGTTTTTGCGTCATCATAATAACCATAATGAATGGAATAGACAATTAAGTGTACAGGGTAAACCTTTCGCTTAAGGCTTACCCTCCAATAACCATGAGCACTTAAATGGCCGGCAACAGAATCTTTCTGTGTTCTATTATTAATAAAAACTTTCCACCTCAAATAAGATGGAGATGTTTCATCTAAATAAAAGAATTCGTTGAAGTCCATAAAGTTCTCAAGTACGTAGGGTTAGATCTTCACCTCTTTCCACGCAATGCCACGGGCAATATTGCTTATGGCACAGCCACTCACGTTGTATGCCTTGCCAATTTCATTACAGGCTTGCGTGATACCGGTGAACTTACCCATGATGTCCTCATCGGACAGCATGAGTTTAATCTCGCGGACCTGATCATGGGTCAGCTTAGGTGTTGCTCCACCGTACCTTAGATGTTTAGTACCTGGAGCTCCCACTGGTTTAGTCCTGTTACCTTCCTTGCTAACAGCCATTATCTGTGGTGCTGGCTGTTGCATCGGGGGTCGGGGGGATGTATTAAACACTCTCCCAGTACCAACAGGTAAACCAATGGTTACGTCTGTCCCCTCCTTGCGGATGGAGATGGTCACCCTACCGTCTCTGGTAATGACAGAGACATGGTCAGGGTTCTGAACGTCGAGCTGGTTGATGAGTTCCATGGAGTTGGTTGGAGCAGGTCTAGGTTACATGCTGGTTGCTAGCTATGCAACAACGCATGTGGTGTGGTGCAGAGCTGAGACGCTACCTATGGTGTTACCTCAGGTACAAGTACGATCCTGCATAGTCACAGTTGTGTAGGCAGGTTTCAAATGATTGATCATCCAGTAACAGGTACCTGGCATGTTTCGCTGGTGCTTGCCATGATGCAGGCTTATAGAGAGTCCCTGTTTGCCTTGCGACAAATGCGTGGACCGACCTGCCTTCATACCTGGTGCCAGGGCTAGAAACGTGGATGATCTTGTAGTACTTAACGCCGCGCTTAACTTCGAAAGCTATGGGGCTGTTGTACTGTTTGTAGAACTTCTCTTGGAGCGTATCGCAGAGTTCCTGGATACGATCTTCGATGAGCTTGGTGTTAGCGCTGAGTGTTGTCATGTTGTTGAGTAGGAGTTTGGTTGGTGATATCCATGCCGACCACTGCACCTGCGGTGAGTGCGGCAATGATTAGTGACAGGGCTGCCACACAGATCTTACTAAGGCGAGTCTCATGAGACGCATAGTAAGAATCAAGGTGGACAAATTGCCCTGGTGCCAAACGTACTGTGTGTTTCATTGGTGTTCAATCAACTGCAAGGATGTACTTAACGCATGCGTAGCTTGGGACTACGTAGTCGTTAGGAATTTCATTGAGGTAATACCATTGACCTTTGCAGTCAATTGATATGCAAGAGTCTTCGGTCGCAAGCTGCAGTGCTTTGGCACCTGTGGTGCACCAAATCATGTAAACATTCTTGTCAAACAGTAGATAGTAATCAGACTGTTTGATGTTGAACTGTGTGAGTGCAGCTTCAATTTGATGGTGGTCAAGTGTAACTGGCATGGGTATGCAGTTGGGTTGAGTGTGTGCAGACGGTGAGGTCTGCAGAAAAGGGCCAAAGCCCCTTAGTGCAAACGTCAGAGTGTACGTTTATCCAGGCAATAATACTTATCGCCTAGCATAAGGTCTTTCATGTAGACAAGCTGATGCCCTGCTTTCGCTGGGCAGTGCTCGACATGATAATTGTTCAGAAGCTTCTGTACTCCAACACAGAGCAGTAAACCTGCTCCTGTGCCTAGAAGATAGGGTAGTACGCAGTCTTTCATGTCAGGAAGGTTGGGTAATAGCTTGGTAGTAATCAGACATTGCAGCTAGTAGTTCCTTGGTACCACAAGGTAATCCTCCCATCAAAGTCTGGGATTCACGGTCGATCCAATCAGGATCTCCCTTGTAGTCATCTACTTGCACCTGGTAGTGGAGCATGGTTGATTCTCCACTATGCCAGGTGATGCGCTCAGTCGCGCCTTCGTAGGGATAATAACAGAGCATTGAGTTGAGCTCGGTAGGTTTGATGACAGGATGTTGAGTCCTGTTGAGGGGCCGGTTGGCCCCAGAGCAGGAGTCAGTTGATCACTTAGTTGGATACTTAGTAATCTTCGGCATGATTGCTTGAGCCAGACCAATGCGTACCGCAATGATTGTCTTGCCAAGCTTCTCTTTGGTTCGGTCTTCTTCCAAAGCTTTGGCAGCTTTGTTGAGACCAGTAGCAATAGATTTACGGATGGACATGTTGCGTTGATTGACCACTCTCAGTGAGTGGTAATAACTGGACCAGGGTTTGCACCTGGTCACCCGCTTTAACGGATCAGCTGCGAACGCGTTCTTCACTAATGATGAACCGTTCACCTTCCTCTAGTTCCTGGGCTTGAACGTAATTGTCAGCCGCTGCACGGCTAGCAAATACTCCCATGAAGTGATCCTGGTACAGATCGCAGAGGGTAACAACGTAAACCGACATGGCTTACTCCTGTTGTGTGGTGCCTATCTCCACTGGAGGCAATAGTTGCCGGTGGGTTTGCACCACCGGACCCGCTTTAACGGATCAACTTCTAGACCTAACCCCTGTAAGGGACCCCACTGGGGATAGGGGAGTAATCAATTAGTGGAGTAGCCGTTAGCTGCGCACCAATCCATGTGAATGTCATGTGCTTGCTTGGGCCAATCATGAGTAGCACATTGCTGTGCAGTTGCTTGATCTAGTTGATGCATCATTACTTGCGTGCCGATGCCAATGATGATTGCAGCAACACAAATCGATGTGGCCCAGTTCTTGAATGCAGTCATGATGTTGAGTTGATGTGCGGTACCCATCTCCGCTGTGGGTAATTGTTGAGTGGGGGATTCGATCCCCCGGCTCACGCCTAGTCAGATGACCATCTCAACGTCAGACATCATCATCTCGGGGAGAGTGAGTAGTTGGATGTCGTTAGTTCCCTGGACGCCATCGTTTAACTCTGGTGAGTTGTAGATAAAGTCCAGTTGTGCGGCGTTCTCCATCGCCTCTTCTTTACAGAAGTAGACGCTATGTTGTACGCCGTTGAGGATTACGTAGAACACGCAAGTGTCTCCGTGTGTGCGGTACCCATCTCCGCTGAGGGTAATTACCAAGCCAGGCATTGCACCTGGCAGGGAGCTATCACTCACTTGGCTTGAAGCTGCTTAGCAAACTTACGTGCAGCTTCTAGGGACATGCTGGTACTGCAGTCATATCCCTTATGTGTCTTACGAATCAGCTTCGTGATTCGCGCTAGTCCCACCTCCTGGTTAGCAACGAAGTGATACGTTGCTTCCTTCGTGGTGATGGTATAGAAGATGTCCATTGTGTTGAGCTGAGTGTGTGTGGTGCCTATCTCCACGTGAGGCAATTGCTGAAGTAGGGATTCGATCCCCGGCTCACGCCTTGTCTTCAGCTAAGCATCTACAGTCACAATCAGTTCTCGCTCCACTAAAGTGTAGGCGAGCTATAATTGTTAGCTTTAGGTGGGTGATTGGGGTGTGCTGAGGTTACAGTTAGGTTACGGTCAGGAAACCCTAACTTATTAAGTGCGAATCTTCACACTCTCTTAACCTTTCAACGTAGTCAGGTGCTGCGCTCGGCGCTTCATCCCAGGGGTCTTACGCTTAATCTCCCGTCGCTCACTCCTACTACTAAACTTTCACACCCCTCACCCTTTCTTTTTTCTATACACATCCTCTCTCGGGTGGGTGGGTGGAGAAGCGTTTAGTTACTAATAACCCAAATGGGGTCTAAACTTGGCGCCTGCCAAAGGCGCTGCAAATACTATAAATATGTAAGTTAAAAAGTATGTTAGGTAAAGTACCAAAGATTAAAAAATTCAAATTTACAATAAAACAAACAACGGTAAACACTAAAAAATAACCGATTATACATAAAGTACAAACGGTGGATTCCCCTGGAACGCCCCTAAAAATATTTACGGCAAATTATTTAAAATTTAAAATACACAAAAAAATAAAACCCCTAAATGGGGCTAGAAAGTATGATAAAAATGTAATGAAGTACCCTAGTTAGCCCAAGTTTTTAGACAAAAACCCGTCTTAGTTACTTATTTTTCTTTACTTGGCGGGCCGCAGCGCGGGCAGCCTTACGGAACGCTTCTTCATCAGGGTGCTTAAATGCAAGTTGCTTAGCACCTTCGTTAATAAATCCACGAACGGTGAAAGCATCAGCCCCTTCAGACGCCATTTTCTCGGCACGGGACTTAATTGCCTCTAACCCTTCTACTTTTTTGACCTGATCTTGAAGATCCATGGGGATCTTTACCCGATTCATCAACTTTTTACTACTATACAACAAATATTTTTGGATTTTTGTCGCATAGAATAACTCAAGGACTAAATATAGTGAGCGATAACCCAAATGTTGCTGTCTCCCGCTGATTTTGACGCTTATTCTCGGGCAACAGGGCGTCCAGTACCAGAAGAACCGGAGGAAAAGGCTCGCCTGGTACCTGAAGTCTCTGAGTTTCGCCGTAATCAGCTCAAGTCACCCGAAACACAGCGCAGTGAGGGCTCTGGTCTCCTTCAGGCCCTTGGTATTGGGGCAGCAGTACTTGGTGGCGGGGCATTATTGGCGCGTGGCCTGGGTCGCAGGGGCGGCGTTCGGATGGGCAACGCCCAACAGGCGGCAAAAGAAGCAGTACAAGAGGTTAACGTTCAAGATTTTGGGAATGTGTACCGTGCGGCGGGGCGTCCTGCACCTTCTCGCCCTGCTCCCACACCAACTCCTACGCAGCGTACCGCGACAGCACCTGCACCTACTCCTCGTCCGGCAGGTTCCAGGCAAGGTGGTGTTCAAGTAACCAACCTATACGAACTTGCAAACCTTAAACCGGAAGATTTGCGTCGTGCACCTGAAACTTTAAGTGAAGCTGCGCAGTCCTTGAGCAGCAAAGATTTTATTTCCAACTATTTCAAACAATCCGCAACACCCGCAGGTGCTTTAACAAGTTCCGTAAATAATGTCATTGCTGTAGAAAAAGTTATCCCCGAATCCCTGGTAACCAAACAACAAACTATTGGTGGACGGGTTGCGGATCAAACTGCAAATGCAATTGATTCGGCAGAAGACCAGATGACTGGTCGCGTCAAATCTCAACTGCAACGCAACGAAGATCTTGACATGAGTCAGATCGACTTGCTCGAAGAGATGGCAGAACAAGACCGTAATTGGATGATGGAGCAGGATGAGCCCATCAATCAAGTTGCTTCTAAACTTCCTGATGGTTTGCCTGTTGACCAGGCAGAGGGTCTGGCAAAATCAAGCGCCCAAAGCTTCCTGCAACGTGAACGGGATGAAATTGCATCTCAACTGGGCGAACAAAATCTTCCTGTAACAAGTACTCGTATTGAACAAGAGCTTTCTCGTCGCCTTGGAAAAGAAGCTTCTGGATATGGCTCCAAGTACACGGCTCGCCGTCAAGCACTTGAACTTTTTGCAAAAACAGGTGATCCTCAATTAGCTGAAAAAGTACAACGCTTTGGTTTGTCACCGGTTACTTTTGAAACGATGGAAGGAATGCCGGCAGCAAAACGAGCCGGTTTTGAATCTGCTCCTGCAATGTCCTTGGATTATTACCCAAGTGAAGAGTTGACTGCTGCAGGGTTAAGCTCCAGCCAAAACATTAACCTCCCTGGAGTTGGCAATGTATCTCTTGCCGACATTAGGCGTCCCGTCGTTACTGAAAGTACTGCTCAACAGGCCGAAGAGTTTTATCAAGGACGCAAAGGCAAGGCACTTGATTGGCTTGGAGAAAAGAGGGTCGAGCTGGAACCCAAGCGTAATCAAATCCTAAAAGAACGTCAGTTACTTGCTCAACAAAGTGCCAATCAAATCATTCCACAACTCAATGAAGCAAAAGCAACAGGACAACTAGATAAAGTTGAAGAGCTTGAATTTAGCTTGAATACGCTTCGTAACTTATACAGAAATCCAAGGCTTGGTACGCACCGTGAAGGTGAACTCAGGTCTCTTGATGCACGTATTGCTAAGGCACAAAATAAAATTGCAGGAGATGTTGCAACGATTCAAAAACGATACCCAACAACCCTTGAAGATTGGTCTGGAGAAGCACCTCGTTTATTTGCAGAGTTAGATCCAGATACCGGTGAAATCATTCCCGAAACCGTGGAACTACGTTCAGAACGTCCCATGGTAGACCTAGAGCCTAAAGGTGGTGGTGGGCGAAATGTTGCTGAGTTTGCCGCTGGCTCACGTAGTGCGACAGAAAATGCTATCCGTGAAGTTCAACAAGGTGGTCGTCGCACCAGGGTTCGCGACTTTGATATTGAAACCGGTGGCGCAGTTCAAAACTTTGAAGATGATCGTACTCAAACAGGAAGAGTAATTGGCCGCTATGGCATTCAACTCGCTGGCGAAAAACCTGCAGATACAACAAAACGTCCTTCGTTACCCAGGTACACAAAAGAAGAAATTCTTTCTACTGCCCTTGAGAATGCACAGGCTGATCCCTATGGAGACGCGCCCCTTCCTCCTGATTACGAAGAGATCACGGCAATCCTTGGCACAAAAGAAAAACCGTCAACTCGCCAGAATATCCGCGCTTCTGAAGATATACTTAGGATACAAAGATCTGCCCCTCCTGGCAAAGCACAAGCCCTTGTTAACCAATACTTGAATAACTTACGCGGAGCTTGATCATGGCTGATAAAAAGAAAAAAGATAAAAAGTGGATCCAGGGGATGAGCATGAAGGAAGGCGCCTTCACTGCTAAAGCAAAAAAGAAGGGCATCACCACTGCTCAACTGCAAGAAAACGTTTTATCATCTCCTGAAAAATACGACGAAAAAACTGTCAAGCAAGCTCGGTTGCGCGAGACCTTGGTAGGATTACATCACAAGAAAAAACAAAACGATAAGTAATCATGCCACGGGATGCACGCTTAGAAGCAGCCACTTACTTTGATGGTACTTTTAACCGTAGTACCAAATTAAATTTCAATGACCTGTTCCGTGTACCTGCAGAACGCGTAGGTAAAGAAGCCCCCTGGAACCTAGGCCACTTTACTTCTAACGACTTTGTAGATCGCGTTAAATCAAAAGAACGTGTCTACAACTTACGCAAAGGTTTTGTAAATCCCGACAATCCGCAACAGTCAGAAGCATTTGTTGGCTTAGGACGCTTTGAACCTGACAATCCCGACACTGGATATGACTTTGAAAATGGAAGGCCAATCACGCGTTCATTTACAGAAGATCCCGACTTTAATCCTTTGTGGCGTGAGAAGTTTTTACTAAGTCCTGTGCGTAGTCCCAAGGACGATATGACCAAAACAATGCCCAGTGTTTCGGACCCAGACCCACAAAACTTCCTTGCAATGCGTGCTAAAGAGCGTGCTGAACAAGATATGGAAGGATCTCCGACTGCAGAACAAGTTGTTAAATCAAAAGAGTTTAGTAAAAAAGAAGAAGCAGCCGCCGGTAAGAAAGTAGAGGAAGAAGAGGCCGCAGCGGAATAAATTTCATTGAAATATAATCAAAGAAAAGGTAGAAAATATGGCTGGCCGCGCTGACGTGCTACGTGGATTAGGAGCAACTCTACAGGGCTTGAAGGCGCGTCTGGGCAATATCGGCATGGGCGGCCCCGTCCAACAAGTGCGTGTGTCCGGGCCAGGTGTAGGCGCCGTACGCAATCTTGGCAACGCAGTAGAAGCCTCCCCCTCAACCACCAGGCAACTAGCAGAAATGCTGGTACCTAATTCACTGTTAGCAGGTGGTCTCACCTACATGGGTACGGGAGATCTTGGCCAAGCGGCATTGGCAGCTGGACTTGATTTTGGTGTTGGTGCAGGCGGTGTCGCACTGGCTGGGCGGTTTGCTCCAGGTCGTTCTGGAACTTTGACCTATAGAAATAAAGAAGGTAAAGAAATTTCTCAAAGTCATTATCAACCTTCCCTTCCGCAAAACATTGCGATGGGTGCGTCGCCTGTGGTATCAACCCTACTTCTTGCGGGCATGCAACCTCCATATCAACCACAAAGCCAAGAACAAGTTGCCACACAACAAGATGCGCAAAGGCAAGCAATTAATAACCTTCAGCAGGAATTAACTGCCCCTGGAACCAACTTTCAAATTCAAGGCTTACCGCAACGCGCTTTGAATGGCGAAGCCTCTTACGTTGCACCTAATGCCCTTGATCCTTATGGTCTTTCCAGGGGAATGATGTAATGTTTGCAAAAAATCTACTTTCAAATATTCCAGAAAAACTGCAACAAGTTGGTCAAAGCTTTGTTTCAGGTGTCAGAAAAGCGGATGCCGTTCAACGTAGACAGGTTAAAGAAACTGGATCTAACTACGGACAAAGCATTCTCGACCCTCGGTTCCGCACCAAATTACAAGGTCAAGGCGTAAGTTTTAAAAATAACCCGGCCGAATTCCTTGGCGCATATGCATCTAGGGGTTTAGTTGATATTGCCGCTGATGGCACACGCACTTACTTCTGGCGCTACAACCATCCCCTTGCAATTTCTGCTGGGTTAAGCGACCTATACCTAGGTAACTACACACGTTCTGCTACAGGTAAAGCAGCAATTACTGCGGGTATTGGCATCCCAGCCATTGCAGCTGCTGGTACTTACGACATTACAAATCCTGGGGAGATGTTCCGTCCCAAGGGGTATGCACAGCGATATAGCGAAGAAGGAACTGATGATCGTCGTCAAACCACTCAACCAGGTGCTGAGTTATTTGAACGTTTCTTCCTGGGACGTACTGGTGATCCTCTTAAGTACGAAACGGCAAAACAAGATATTCCTGACCTGACACCTGAGCGCTGGGCCAACTATCAACGATTCCTGTACCAAGACAAAGGTTTGCTTGGGCTTGGTGTTGTGAAAGGAACGATGGAAAATCTGGAGGGCAATCCAGAGGTTCGTCTTCTTGGGTTCCCTGCCAATATCCCAATGGCAGGTGGTTTTGCTGGCGGTACGCTTGCAGCAAAAGCAGCGTTATCCCAAAAGACTCCCGTCAGTACACCTAACCGTCCAGCACGTCGCCTTGCAGGTGGCTTTGCTGCTGCAGTTGGCGGCTCTATTGGCGGGGTGTTACTTGGTAATGCAGTTAATGAGGTTATTGCAATGGGTAATCGCCCCACCTACCCATCTACTAATACATACGATCAGAATATAAGCTGATAAAATTAAGGTAATAAATAAATCATAAGGTTCAGATGATTAACGAAATGGGACTGGTTCCGTCCAGAGAACCCGACCCCAGCATGTTTCAAAATCTTTTGAATTTGCTAGGCGGTGGCGTTACTGCAACCACGGAGTTTGTTGATAAAAATCGTGGCGGTCTTGGTAAAGTAGCTCGTTACGCCCCTGGCGCTTCCGTAGCCGTTGGTGAGCTTGCCCAAGGTGACGTGATGGGTGCACTAGGTGCCGGTGCGGGCGCGTACGGCATGGGCCAAGTAATGAAACGCGTAGCAGGTGGTATTCCGGCAACCACTCCGGTTGGCATGCTTGCCAAAGGTGCACTGTATGCAGGTGGTAGCCTCCTTGGTTCTAGCCTTGGTGCACAACTCGGTTCAGGTGTTGGTGCTCTCGGCAACCAGTTAATTGGTGGTACGCAAAACGCGGTGGGTGATGTAGCTAGCGCAATTGCTGGTACTCAACGTGAAGCTGGTACCGCTGCTGGTACTGGCAAAGAAGCTGGCCTTGGCGGCATGAGTCAACAAGAGATCAATAACATCCGCATGCTCAAAGAGATGGGCGTGAACATGCCTGCCGAAGCCCTGGAGCGCAGCTTCCAAATCACGAATAAAATGAAAGATCGTGATGTGGGCCGTCAGATGCAAATGAATCAGCAACTGGCAGGGTTAACTGCACAGCTCCAGCGTAACCTTGGCGGCATGCAACTTGCAGGCCAGGCAATGTCTGGTGCAACTGGACTTACTTCGCAGATGCTGACTTCTAATCCTTACCAGGCTTCCGTGCTGCAGACCGGCGGCATTCGCGGCCCCATGGGCTGATAGGAGTTTTGTCATGACCAGCATTGCACAAAAGTATTTAACACCCTTTTCTTTTCTTAGTTCACCTGAGTACCAAGCTCTTTCCGAAACAGACAAGCCAAGGGCAATTGAAATGTTTAAATCAACCGATCCCGCAGGGGAGCGGTTGATTGATTGGGCAATTCAACAAAATACTCCAGAAGCGCGTGAAAAACTTTTAAAACAACAACTGGAGTTTGATAAAGCTCGTGGTGAGCAGCAGATGAAATATCGTATGACTAACGATATTATCTCCAATATGGGTAAAGCTGCCTACTCAGCTTTTGGTGGCGGGCGCTTACCTTATGAATACTTAGGCCAAGGCATGGCCAATGTCGGCAATGCTTACCTGGCTGGTCGTCAAGCTGTTGGTGTACCTGCTCCTGTTGTGGGCCAACGTTATTTTTAAGTAATGTAGAATAACAATATGAATTGGTCAAGCGCAAACTTTGGGTACAACTCAACGGGTGCGTTTAATTCGGCCGGTAATAACTTAACTAAAAATCCTCTAAAAGGAGGTGGAGGAGGCATGGCATTTCCCTGGCTGGCTGCAGCTACATTCGGCAGCAGCGCACTCGAAGGTATCATGGGCGGTCGGCAATCAGCTGCAGATCGTGACTTTGCCGTTAAAATGGGTAAAATGCAGGCGGAAGCAGCTTTTCAGGGAGCTTTCCGTAATGCACAGTTGGGCCAGTGGAATACAACTGTCCTTCCCGGAGTTAACTATGAGATTCAAAAACAGGCCCGTAATTATGCAAATAAAGTTTTCAGGCCCGAAGAAATGTTTTTAGAGTCTGAAGAAAGAAAACGTATTGCACGCGACGAACTTTCCCCAGAGGCACGTCAATTAGGCGCACAAAACAGAGCAGATGCCATTGCGCGAAGTGCCGCAGATCGACGAGCAGTAACAGATGCAATGTTTGGTGCACCCGTATTTACTTCTTCTCGTTACTCAAATCCAGCCTGGATGCAGACTGCTTAAAATACAATAAAAGGAATCAGAGAAAATGGGTGGCGGTCGCGGCGGAACAACTGTAGAGGCTCCTAAAGAGAGCCCAGAACAACGCGCTTATTATGCGCAGTTGGCAAGAGATATTGAAACGTCCCGCCAGAAAAAAGAAGAGCAAGAGCAGGCAGAAGCTTCCCGTCTCGCCAATTTACGTGCATCGGGCAGGTCTAGCCTTGGTTCTTATTCAAACATTTTTCAACAACAACTTAAAGCTGGCGCATTAACGTCTAGCGCTGCAGCTGATCAACTTCGAGATTATCAGCAACGCTATGGACTTGAGGCTGGTGATATTGAGCCCCAACTCCAAGCCATTAAACAATATGAGCTTGAGCAGCTTCCCACGCAACGGGAAACTCTTGTTCAGCGTACATTCCAGGACATCCTGGGACGCAAAGCCTCTGGTCAGGAATTACAAACACGTCTTGATGAAATTGCAAAATCAGGCGGCAGACTTGATGTCAACGCAATTGCTGATTCACTCAAGGGAAGCGATGAGTACAAGGAAAAGGTTGGTGGTAGCTACCTAGAGAATTACTACCGCACGTACTTTGGTCCCAGTGAAAAAGAAACTGTAAAGGGTGTTGAGGGTGCCCCAGATTGGCAAAAGAGTACCGGACGGTATACCATTTCCACCGGCGCAGCGTTCTCCCCTACTCTTGATGAAGCCACCCAAAAAACAATCGGCCTTAAGTTTGGGGAGATGCCAGAAAAATTCACTGGCAGCGCAGGCGAAATTGAACAGATGCAACAAAAATTGCGTCAGCGCGATGAATTTGCTTACAACTCTGGCCTTACTAAGTTGCAAGGCCAGATTGATTCCGACATTCAAAAGATTAAAAGGGGCAGCGCCAAAGAGGTTGCCGAAATTTCTTCCAAGACTGGAATTTATGGCAACCTTGTCTCTGGTTTCTGGTAACAATTAGTCTTGCTATAATTTTTTTAGTTACTTAAACGGAGCAACTACCTATGGCTATTTCTAGCACTGAGTACAACAGGCTTCTTGGTGAAATCAATGCCGCCGGCGGTGTTGATGAAGCAACCAAAGAAGAGCAACGTAAGCGTCTTTTTGAGGCTGCTTACACCCCTTCTAGTTTTGATATGGCCGAATTCGAAGGTCTTCTGGGCAAACTCGAAGGCTCTAAAATGAAGCAGCAGCGTCAAAAGTCCGTTGAAGGTCGTCGTGACATCATGACCGGTGGCCTGGCTGGCATGATGAGCAACTTCTGATCTTTTTTCAATGACCGACGAAGAACGGCTGCAGTCTTACCGCGATGCTGCGGGTGCAGCATATGACTACCAACGCAATCGCGGTGAGTATCAGAGTCGCGTCTCTGATATTGACGCAGATACTTCTTTGGACGCAGATACTAAATCGCGTTTGAAAAAAGAAGCTGCAGACCGTTTCTATGGTACCGGTCAAGATGAAGCACGTGCTACTTTAGAACTTGGTGCTGAATTTGGCGAAAAAGCCGCTAAGTACAAAGGAGCTGAAGAACGTGCAACAATCGGAAAAGGGGCAGAAGAAACACGCGCTGGAGCAGAGCAGGCTCAACTCTTCAAACAAAAAGACGAAGAGCGCGACTACCAGCAATCGCAACGCGGCTATAGATTCTGAGTTATTTGAATACTGGGTCGACAATCTAGACTCATCGACCCAGGAGTCATTCATCTCCTTTGCACAAAATAACTACTCGGTTATTGAGTGTTATTTATACGCTCGCTTCCTCGGGTATTGCGGATCAATTGCATCTTGCGATGCCTGGGTTTCGTGTAACTATCCAAAGCCGGATCACCGCAAGATCCTTCTTACTGAAATTGACGAAATGTTGGAAGACATTCGCAAGCTCAGGGAAGACATTGAAACATTTCAAATCAAACGTGATGCAGGCGTTGCACGTATTGCAACAATGCAGAAAGAATTACGTGGCACAATCGCACAGATCGATACATTTACTTCTACACGTGATAGAAAAGGTTTGTTAATGGCCGGTGCGGATCGTGCCATTCGTGAACTCATGTGCATCTTCAAGGATGATCCCATCGAAGCTCCCTTGCTTGAAGCATCAATGAGCGTGTGGGCAAAGATGCAACTAGACGAATAGATGCATTAAACTAAAAAAAAGCAATACATAACATGGGCGCTGGTAGACGTTCGATTCCAATTGCAGGCACAACGCCCCCGTATAGGGGTGGACAGTCGCGTTCACCCGAAGATGCCTTCCCAAGCCGTAACGCCTCACAGGGGCCAAAACAGCCGTCTCGTGACGTACGTGCACCCCTGGATAGCAAGGGAATTAACGTCGGGCCACGCCGTTCGTTTTAATTGATATGAACAAAGGCAAAGTTCCGCCTCAATTCCTGGCACACTTAAAGAAAAAAGAAGCCAAGAACGAAGATGGCACCGAGATGAGTGATAAAGAAAAACGTAAAGCAGCCCTTGATAAAGCACGTAAATATCAAGAGCAAAAACGTAAATCCAAAAAGTAGGTTAGTATTTAATTACTAACCAGTTAATGCTGTGCCTTCTCATCTTCACTTAGCTTATCGACGTAACGCTCAAGCTGCAGTTAAGAACCACAAGGTACGCAAACATAAGAACGAAGAGTTACTGCAAAGAGCCCGTGAAGATTTTGGGTTCTTTTGTGACTATGTAGCAGATAAAGCTCCGGCTCCTCACCATAAACAGTGGCACCGTCACTTTGTAACCGGCCAGGACAGTAGCTGTTTGGTTGGAATTGCTGGACCCAATATTGATTTACTTGCTCCCAGGGGTAGCGCCAAGAGTACAGTCCTGGGTTTGTTTACGGCATGGGCAATTGGTGTGCACACGACAGCCAAGAAGCCATTACAGATTCTTTATCTTTCGTACACAGTTGATATTGCGCGCTCCAAATCTGCAACCATCAAGCGAATCATTGACAGTAAACGATATCAAGAAGTTTTCCCGACAGTCAAACTTCTCAAAAACGTAACTAGTAATGAGTACTGGTCTATTGATCACAAATTTGCTGGCATTGACGTTACCGGTGATGAACAATTCACTTTGTGCGCAGCAGGCTTGAAAGGTTCAGTGACCTCCAAGCGTAGTCACCTCATCTGTATTGATGACCCTACCAAGAGTGCTGCAGACATTTCTAACCCAGACATCAGGAAGATGATGGAGGATAACTGGAATGCTGTTATTGCTCCTACGATGTTTGAAGGTGGACGAGCGATCTGCCTTGGGACACGCTTCCGCCACGACGATATTCACGCCACCACATTCAACGAACAAAACAATTGGACTCAAATTGTTCTCTCCGCAATTCAGGCCAACTCCAAAACAGGTGAAGAAGAATCCTATTGGCCTGAGATGTGGTCACTGGATTATTTAAAGGAAAAGAAACGGCAAGCACCTATTGCTTTTTCGTTCCAGTACATGAACAGGATTGTTCGCCAAAGCGAGCTGTCCCTGTCCCCAGAACTTTTAATTAAAGCTGAGATTGCAACTGAGTTTGATGCACTTGGCGTAGGTGTGGATCTATCTGCTGGAACTAAAGAAAAAAATGATTACACCGTATTTGTGCTTGGTGGCCGCATTGGTGATTGTATTCATATTATTGATTATCGGCGCATGCGCGTCATGGGTAACTTGGAAAAACTGGATGAACTAAAAGAACTTCTCAATGACTGGTGCATTGTAGGTAAAGATGAACAGGGCAACTATTTCCCAACGTATTCAACATGTGATGTATGGTCCGAAGCAGTGCAGTATCAGGCATCTTTGGAGGCTGACTTCAAGCGTGTGTGCTTGAATGGCGATGGCCTTTTCAATTTGATCTGGCACCCGGTCAAAGGATTCCGCGCTGATAAATTGGCGCGTTTCCGTGGCATCATGGGCCTGTTTGAAGACCGTAAGATCATCTTTAACAAATATCGGAATTTCGACACAATGTTTGAAGAGCTTACTAACTTTGGCGTAAGTGGACACGATGATTGCGTCGATTCGCTCGTGTGGTTGGTTAACGGTCTAGCTAAAAAGAGCAACCTTCAATTTGATTACTGAACTTATAATTAAAAGAAAAGCATCAGTCTTGTGGGTCCAGAGTACTTAGCAATTGCATTTACGGCAGTTGTTTCTGCTGTCACAGGCGGATCCTGGGCCGCAAACAAAATTTTATTCAGGGTTCACCAGCGCTTGGTTCAGTTATCAGACGACGTAATAACGCAAGAAAATAAGTTGAATAGATTGCAGGAGCAGATTGGGCGCATGCCGATGGACTACGTATTGAAAGTAGATTTCTTACGTGAGATCCAGGAAATGCACGATAATTTTCGACAAATTAACACTAAGCTTGATAAGCTAATGGAAAAGCTTTTGTCAAAATGAGCTACATTATTGAGGTTCAAGAGGATGAATTTGGCGATCAATTTATCGCCCTCCCAGAAGAAATAAGTGAAGAACTTGGCTGGCAAGAAGGCGATATCCTCGAGTGGAACTTGAAAGGTGATGGAATTGTATTGAGTAGACTGAATGAAATAGCTGGTTACGAAGTACTGGAGGATTGAATGGCTGGTTACTACGGTGGGTACATGGGTAATGAAGCTGGCATGCAAGGTACTATTGCGGGCCGCCCAAGCTTTCAAATCCCTGGAGCTACGCCCCGATATAAATTTCCGTATCTTCCAAACGAAGATCCAGATTCAGTGCCCATTCAATTAACTCCGCGCCAAGGGCAGCAACTCTTCCCCGTACCAGGTGCACAACGCCTGCTTCCTCAAGCGATGGGTGGAACTCCCCCCATGGGTAATGCAGGATTTTTCCAAGGTCCTCAATACGGACAGCAAGTAGGAATTCCTGGAGGCTTTCAAGATAAACATGTGTATTCATGAAAAAGAAAAAGCTGGCCAAAGAAGCTCTCAAACACCCTGAATTGTTTACGCCAGGGGAGTTGGCTTACTTTGACCGGTGGTTGTGGCTTAAGAAACAAAAGAAAGCTGCTAAGATCAATACAGATAAAGAGGCTAATACTTAATGGCTGCCGACGCTAAATCAAGGCTCAACGAAATTATTACTGCCTATATTGACAAAGATAGTTCTACTGTCGTCGATACGGGCGTTGTGGCCTCGCATTTGGCGCAGATGAAATTATTCGGCATCCGTCAGGGTGTTGAATTTTTTCCCAGCCAGGACAACTTTGGAAATCAACGCAAAGATTTTATCGACCGTGTAATCAAATACAATCAAATTGATGCACGCTTAGATTCAATCTGGGATTATTTCCTGTGTGATGGAAAAGGCCTGTTCTACATCAGGCCTACAAAAATTAACTATCGTATCTACTACTTCCGGGAGCATGAGTACCGAACGTTCTACAACGTAGACGGTGACCTGGAAGAGGTGGTGATCATCTACAGCTACAAGGTGCGTCGCCCTAGTGGCTTTGGAGCCGAGATAGCACAGACAAATATTACCGGCAAAACGCTTGGTGACGGTCAGGCTTCAAGACGTTACATCAGGCTTTCGATTAAGCGTGACGAAATCAAAGAAACTCACGCAGAAGGTGAATTATCTTTTGACATGCCGGACTATGCAGTCTCCGGTAAAACAAAAACGTTAAAAAATACGCTTGGTTTTATTCCTTGCGTTGAGATCTTCAATAACCCCAAAGGTTTTGCGAACGACGGCGTTGGTGAATTTGATGCGCTTGCCAATCACATCGTCACGCATGACGAAATGGTTCGCACCATGCGTAAGAACGTTCAGTTCTTTGGTAACCCCACACTGCTTTCGTCTCGTCCCAAGACAGACTTGATTGAGGCTGGCGGCGATTCCACAGTTCAGCGTCCTTCCATTGCAGCAAACTCTGGCTTCACCAGTCCTGCATCATTAAGTGCGTCAATGTTTAAGGCTGATCCCGTTAGCCGTGGCGTTGATGGTCAGATTCGAGTTCCAAGGATTATTGCAAACCTGGAGCCGAATGACCGTGTTGGTTACATTGTTCCAGATGCAATTACCGGTGACCAAAACCAATTTGCACGTCAGTATCGCGAAGAAATTCGCACTGCACTTGGCGGCGTTGATGAACTGTCAATTTCCGCAGGTGTTACCGCAACTGAATACAAGTCACTATTTGGTCGTGTATCGGCAACATCCAAGAAAAAAGCAACTGCAATTTACACGTATGGTATCTGCCGTTGCCTTGAATTAATTATTTATCAAGAAGAGCAACTCTTCCGTCAATCATTGGCAGCAGCTGCTGGTATTGAGAAACCTGTTGATCTTCCTATTGATGCGCCAGAGGAAGAAATTGCTGCCTATAGGGAAGCAATGAAGATCTTCAATGACCAAGTCAAAGAGATTATGATGGCTTGCGTGGAAACAAAAATGATTCCGCCAGGCGTTCTTGGGTTGATTCCCGATGGCGATGTCACAATGCTTTGGCGTTGGACAGGTCCTGTGTACGAGGAGACCACTCAGGACACACTTAATAATTCTATTGTGGTGCGCAACCTACAAGAATTAGGTGTTGATAGCATTGAAGCACTGAAATACCTCTTCCCGTCTAAGACGGATGAGGAGCGGGCCGAGATGTTATCTGGGTTCCCGTTCAGGATGGTGAATGAATTGCAGAATGCTTATTCGCAATTTGCCAAATTGGTGGGGGGGATGATGCAGACTCCTCACCCTCAATCACCAGACTTACCGATGGCTGCTGATCCTCGTCTGGATCTGACACCCTATCTGTATCGAACCTTAGAAGCTTTACAAAAGGAGATGAGTTATGCAGGACGCTACCGTCCAATCGATCCCACAGACGAGCCAAGCACCAGCAGCAGTAGCCCCAAGCAGCTACGTGGTGGCAGCTCCGGCACCTCAGGCAGCGCCGGTGAACTACCAGGCAGCTCCAGTGGCTTATCAGGTGGGTACCAATTACCCTCAAGCGGTACCTCAGGCGAGCCCCAGCTACCAATCCGCCCCTATTCAGTACGCCCCCCAATCCCAACCGGCGGAAACCTCGGTGGGGAACCCGTGGGAATCGGCGTTCAACAAGGTGGTGAATCTTCTGAGCGCACCAGTTCAATCCCCGTTCCAGGGAGCACCCTCGCAGAGTCCGACGCAGTATACCCCGGCGAATTACGGACAAGTCAGCAGCCCAGCTACGCAACAATCGGCTCCCCAGACTTGGTCGCCCAGCCAGGATTACTCTCCCAGCTATTCCCAAACCTCTTCGATGCTCTACGGAGCGGCAGCGGAGCAGGCCCACGCGGAAGTGGACAGCGCGATCGCGGACTACTACCATATGAGTCCGGAAACCCGGCAGGTACTAAACGCGTTCGGAACCGAAGCTCCCGCCGTACTAAATAATTACGCCCTTCAACTTGAAGGGATGCTCGACAGTGCTGTTGCCTGGGGCGAGCGTGCTCAGAATGTGATCGTTGGTTATGCCAACTTTGCTGTCAACGAGCACCAAGAAAACCTGGCTTACAACGAGATTCTTACCAATCCCGATGTTCTCAGCGACTACACCCTGAAGTTCTTTGGTCCTGAAGGTCCGTACCCCGTGTACGAAAGCGAAGCAGAACTGGAGACCCGTGGTTATCCCACCACCTCTGCCTATGGTCAGGTCGGTGAGTTCCCCGCTCCTCCCGCTGCAGCTGCTCCCCAGCAACCTGAAAACTTCTGGGGCAACTTTAGCGAGATCATGAATCGTGATCCCCAGAACGCCTGGCGCATCCTGAACCAAGCTCAGCCTGCCACTGTTGCAAACAAACTGTTTGTGATGGAGTAAGGCCATGCCTGTTGCTGGTAAATACGGACAGGTATTAAACGCAGCAGCGAGAAACCCTGCCGGCGCCTTGAAAGCATCTGCTTTGGGCGCTGGCCTTCTTGGTGCAACAGGCTCTGTCATTGGAAACTTGACAGACAAAGAACAAGGCGAAGGCCCTCTTCGTATCTTGACTGAAGCCGCAAATGCAGGAACCCTTGCAGCTATCCCCGGTTTAATGCCTGGATATGCTGCTGCCGCTCTTGGTACGTTACGTCAACCGGGCATGGCACGTCGAGCTGTAAATGCTGCAGGTTCTGCAGCAAATGCACGCAAATCTTTCCAAGGTATTACCAGAGGAGCCGCGCTAGCTACGGCAGCTATTCCGGCTGCTGCTGGACTCGGAGGTTTGGCGGGAGGTGGCACATCTAATCTTTACAGCGCCATCGGCATCCCTGGTTTCCAGGCTGGAATTAACCCTGAAGCCGCGAACGGTTCCAGTAATATGCAGTACGTTTAATTTTGCGTTCTTAACTAAAAATTAGATCCTGCTAAAATTTGTCTTAGATAAGACAAAAACTTGTCTAAATCTTTCACCCACAAGTCCCGCGACTCTGGAGGATATTAAAAAGTGTTTCTTGATACCGATTTCCCAAAAATCTTGGGTGCGGAACTTTACCGTCCCCACCCTGCTTACATTGCCGAGATGGCTGTGGAGCCCGTGGTTGTCCACGACTTCACTCGCCAACCCGGTCAAACCGTTCAGTTAGACCGCTACAAGTTCTGGGGTACCCCTGGTACTAAGGACAGCCGTGAGCGTATTGCCGACCAAACCATCGGTACCGCTAACAGCCGGAACATCACCAAGGAAAAGGTGCTGGTCGTACTTAAAGAGTACACCGGTCCTGCAGACCCCGGCGATCCGACCCAGCCTTCGACCTTCAAGATTGCTCGTGAAACTCTGATTACCGCCCAGCGTCTGCTGCTGGACACCGGTAACCTGAATATGTTCCACCAGTCCATCGGTAGCCTGACGCTGCTGGATGACTACCGTCGTTGGCGCGACCGCGTGTTCATTGATGAACTCGCCAAAGCCGAAGCCAATGGTGCCGCTTCTACCAGCCAGGGTGGTTACTACTTCGCTGGTGGCAAGACCAAGGATTCTTCTGGTCGCGTTTCCTACACCTCTACCGAATACGGCAACGAAGTTCAGCAGTTCCAGGTGCGTACCGACCTGCTGACCATTGTTAAGGACCTGCGTAAGCGCAACGTTCCTACCTATGCCGATGGTCTGTATCGCTGTATCTGCGATCCTACCTTCATGATGCACCTGCGTCGTGACCCCGACTTCCGTGAGATTGCCCGTTATGCTGGCAACCCCGGTCAGGGCATGTACATGGGCAACCCCGGCATGCCTAACAATGCCAGCTTCTACATGGGTCCCCAAGCTGGTCAGGGCTACTTCCTGGCTGGTGAACCCGTCATGCCTACTGGCGTGCAGTTTGAAGGCGTTAAGTTCTTCGAGTCGACCAACTTCCCGACCAAGAACGTTACTGCTTCTTTCAACGGTGGTTCTGGTTACTCTTCCCAAGAAGTGGCCCAAGGTTACTTCTTTGGTCCTCAGGCAATTGGCGTGGGTATCGGCGGCCCGAACGCTCAGGTGCTCATCAACAACAACGACGACTTCAGCCGCTTTATCATCCTGATCTGGCAACTGTACGCTGGTTTTGAGATCCTGAACAAGGACTTCGTGACCACCGCGTTCAGCTTTGTGTCTGATGACGGTGCGATCTGATCAATAAACAATAACTAAACTATAGGAAAAATAAATGACCTATTTGTCCGCTAAAAAAATCTATCCCGGCAACTGGGCTGAACCCCTGAACGGCTGGTATAAGAACATCGACAACAGCCAAGACGGCACCAATGATGGCTCCAAGGGCGGCCCCACTTCTGTGCTGGCCCTCCCTGGCTACCGTTATTTCCAGCAGCGTGGTTACGTCCCTGTGACGGCCACCTCTGGCGCCGGTCCTGTAGCTAGTGCCAGCGTGATCGTTCCTTCCCCCTACCGGAATGACGACACCCGTACCGACATCACCGGCCTGGTGATTTCTGGCACCAGTACCCTGCCTGCTTATGTGTATCGCACTGCTATCTCCGTGGCCTCTGGCTGGGGTGATGGCCGTGTTGCCTCTGGCGTGTATGCCGCTACCGGTAACGTGATCTCGTTCGGTCGCGACAACTCCGGTAACCCCACTGCCGCTTCTGGCGTTGGCGAAGGTGTAATCCAAGCCAACCTGACCTCCACTGTGTCTGGTTCCCAAGCTGGCGAAATCTACTTCGCTGGTGGCACCGCTGGCTACGGCACCAACCCCTTCCTGACCATCACCGGCGCAACCGGCGTTGCTCCTGGCACCGTCAACTATTCCGCCGTTGGTTCGACCACCCTCAAGGTGTTTGCCAAGGAGACCGCCAATAGCACCACCACTTCCGGTGGCTTCTACATCTCCAGCGGTGACGCAAATGCTGGCCGCACTGGTTACCTGGTTGTGGAAGTGTGCTACATCCAACCTGATGAAGCTCCTGGTTACGAAGACATTGACGGCTACCTGACCGGTCGCACTGTCAGCTGATTAGGGTAAACTAGGACCAGAGATTAACTCCCTGGTCCTTATGTTGTATCAGCACAAAAAAACCGGCGCACGCGTCAAAGTTGTAAGCGAGTGGGATAACGGTGATTGGTTCATGGTCGAAGACCAAGATGGTCGCCTTTACACCGTTTACAAAACAGAGATTGAACCTGACGAATCGGCCACTAAAAAGGTAAAGACTCTTCAGGTTAAAGATCGTGCAGCGCAAGACGAGCCACGCACTTTTCCTCCCGACACCCGGCTAAATGTAAATTCAGCCACAGCCCAAATGATCGCTGATCATATTAAGGGTATTGGTCTGAAGACTGCTCGGGAAATTAAAGATCTTCAGATGTCTTTATCGGGTGAAAGATTTAACAGTCTTGAGCAGTTAAAGCAAATTAAACGGGTGGATTGGAATGCTGTAATGGCTGCTGATCTGATTAGGGTTTGATTCTCATCTCAAGTAACCCTCGGGAAACCGAGGGTTTTCTTGTCTTAAAATACAGGCATGGCAAAGATTACACGCATAGGTCAGCTCGGTTCCTCTGGTGTTTCCAGTGGTCCGCATTTACACGCATATGTAAAGAACCTTGTTACTGGCGAGTACGAAAACCCTGAGTATCACCGCAGTAAATTCACAGGTGTACGGGTCGGCGCCAATAGGGTGCCCAAGTACATCACAGATAGCAAAGGGGAGTTGATCTTAAACCCTGCAGCGGGTTTAACAAAGACTTCCTCCTGGGGGCCACGCAACACAGGCATCCCTGGTGCAAGTACGTACCATAGGGGTGTTGATTACGGCGGCCAAGAAGGTACCGAAATCTACGTCGAAGGTGATGTTAAGTTCACTCCGCGCCCCAATGCAGGAGGCTACGGGAATCTTGCTACCTGGACCACAGGAGACAATAAGTACGAGCTTGGTTACGGCCACATGAAGACGCTTGGGGAGGCAACCGATCTGACCAATACAAGTGTGACTTCAACTCCGCGTGTTTCATACGAAGAAGCCCAGGGCAAAACAAATGACTTGATTGAAGCTTTTATGCTTGGCACTAACTATCAGCCACGCGAAAAGAAGCAGACAAGAGAACCTCAATCATTACTTGGCGCATTTAAGAATCAAATATTGGGTGGAATCTTGCAAAATGCAATGAATCCGTTTACAGGAATTCTAGATCAAGCAGGTGACACTGTCGCTTGATTTGTTGCTTTTATAATGAAAGGTACACTGGAACATAGAAGTGCAATTTAGCGACTTCGACAAAAGTAGGATTAGGTATCATCTGGGATACTTCACTGTTTCTGTGCCAGCGGGTGACTATGCTCGTTTGGAAGAAGCAATGAATACGGTCCCCGATTCCTACTTCTACGATAAAATTGTTATCCAGATTGGGCGTTGCGATACGGCCGAAAAGAAGACAGAGGTTGCATCTTCTCCTTCCACTCGGATTGAAAATATTGTTGGCGACGTTGACCGTACTATTCGGTCGAGTAATGCTAAGGAAGCGTTAAAAGTTTGGGACGAGATTTATCTCTACGAAACAAATCGTTTAGCCGGCATTCTTTACGTTCCTAACTACAAAGATCCGTACCAGGCACGTTACCGTTACGAACGCTCTGGTGCAGAATTTATCCAGGCATTACCTGGACCTGCTGATACGGCAGTTGGTTCCCGTATTTATTTACATGAGGTTTGGAGGTAATTATGGCTGGTAATCCAGGTGGGGCTGCTGCTAACCAGCGACAGTCAAAAGCTACTTCTCGGCAAGTTCAACAAGCCAGGGAACAACAAGCTGTTCTAAACAATTTACGTCGAGGCGGCGTTGTTTCTGGCGCACAGCCAGCTAATCCCATCATTGGTGGTATTCAAAGTTTATTTGGTGGTGCGGGTAAAGGTGCTATTCCTGCATTAGGTGCTGCACGCCTTGGTGGCCAAGAAGTATTAATGAATAGAGGTGGATGGGATACAAGGCGTGCCGGAAGTGGTCCAATTAATGTTGGTGGACAAACTTGGTATCCTGCTCAAAGCGGCCAAGATCTTGTTTACAAACGTGCACCCGGTTTAGTAGGTGGACAATACGGCAGTCTTTTTTCAGGTGGTACGGTTCCGCCTTCAGCACCGCCCGCAGATAATAGTAATCCCGCCGCTGAGCGTGCTTACCAGCAGGAAGTTTCGCGTGTTGCCCAGCTCACAGCACAAGACCCTGAACTTCAGCGTTACGAACAGGCTCGTCAAAAAGCAGTTGCTGCTGGCCCTGGTTCTGCCGCCGAACAATCTGCAGAAGATATCGGGATGCAGATCTGGGCACAAAAGTACGGCAAAACTCTTGCGCCTAAAGTTAAACCTGGCCAAGCTGGTTACGACGTAATCCAACGCACCTTAAACGCTGGTCAGATGGGTGCACCTGCTGATTTGGGTGCATTTACTGGTGCTGCTCCTGCAGGATTCCTTGGCAGCTCTGGTGCTCCTGCAACCAGTAGTTACACGGGTGTTACTCCGGTTAACTTAGGCATGGGTGCTATTGGTCCTAACGCACTGACCAATGCATATAACATGCAGACCGCAAGCTCTTTCAACCGTTTTATGGAAGGGCCAACGTTAAGTAGCCAGCCCCTTGGCGCACCGACTGCATCTATTGGTGAAGTCCCCACTTATTCCCAGCTAAGCCAACCTCAATCCTATGGGTTAGGTCCCATCCCTGGTGAGGAAGAAACTTTTGGTAGCGACGCCTCTCAAAAGTTTGCCAACACTTATGCTAAGAAGCTGCTAAACTTTCAACCAATTTGATTTATCTGGCAGTGCATAGCATGTAAGCCCAGCCAACTGGACACAGATCTTTGATCTACGGGGGCCAGTGTTGTTGCTTTAAACCCATGATTCTCTGCCCCAAGTTTGTTAAACGTACTTTGACCTATTTAGCTACGACCCTTGCGCTGCAAACCGTATTTATCCCTGGTCTCAAAGCAAGTTCAAATTGGGTAGGAGAATAAGGAGAACAATATGTCATTAAGCCCCGCCGCAGCTATTGTTGCACGCAAGTTAAAACAACAAGGCTATACCAACGCGCAGATTGCGGGTGTCCTTGGGAATATCTCCCAAGAGTCTGGCTTCAATCCTCGCGTAAACGAGGGTGGTGCAGTTGGTGGTCCCATGGGACGTGGCGGGTATGGCTTGGCACAATGGACAGGTGGCCGCCAAACTAACTTAGTTAATTTTGCAAAAACAAAAAAGCTTGACCCAGGTGATGCCGGTCTTCAAGCCGATTTTTTATTGCATGAATTACAAGGACCCGAAAGCCGTGCAGCCGAATCTCTGCGCAAGGCACAGTCACCTGAGCAAGCAGCGTTAGTTTTTCGTCGTGACTTTGAACGCGCCGGCATCCCCAAGGATGAGAACCGGATGCGTGCAGCACGCGACTTAATGCCTAAACTGCAATCACTAGAAGGTGGGATTGATTTTGCACCACCTGCCCTCCCTGGAGAGCAGCAAAGTGTTGCTTATCGTTTAGCGCAAGCAGGTATTGATCTCACTGGTGATCAAGAAGATAAAAAAACGACGGCCAATACATTGCTAGAAGCATTTAAGCAACAGGTTCTCCCTGCAATGCTTCCACAAGGTATTATGAACATTAACGCCCTTAATCCGTTCCAAAATCCATTCCAGGTGCTTTGATGGACCGTCGAGATTACGTTGGTAGCGATGATGCGTTACCGGGAGATTACAACCGTTATCTCTCTGGTAAAGACTCAACCAAGCCCAACCCTAGTAAGGATATTCAATACAGATTGGCCAAGCTGTACAAGGTAGATGATTTCAATCGTCTAGCTTCTTCCGTTGCTGGGGCACCAAGGTCTGAATCGTTCCAACGTTTTCTCGCTCTTCAGCAAGACCCTGATCTTCTTGCAAGGGCATCGATGAAGATGCCCAATACACCCTTTGGACCGTTAGGTAGTTTTGCTGAAAGCTAATTTATTTTTTAGCAAAGGCTTTTTCAAGCGGCCAGTCTTTATTTAAGCGTTTTTGCATTGACTGGGGAGAGATGCCAACTTCTTTTGCCCAATCAGCAATACACATAGTTTTTCCTTCAAATGTGTAAAGCCTTGTTGCACGCTTGCCTCCACGGTTACGTGTTTGTTCTTTGTGAGTAGCCCAGCGACAATTTTCTTTGTAGTAGTTTTTGTCGTTGTCGATTCTTTCTAATTCCATTTTAGGCATTGGTTTTTTACCCATATCAGCAAGGAATTGTTCATATTTTTCCCAGCGTGGATCATAAGTAATACCGCGTCCACCATAGCGGGAATAGGATTCGTGTTTCAAGTTATTGCACCTATTTTTCATTGCACCCCAAGAAGAATATTCGGCTTCTTGATTTTTATGGCCACCATGCTTGTAACTTCCACAACTTTTAGAACAAAAAACATAACCACGCCTTTTTAATTTGCTGCGGCAAGTAGCTCCAGCCATGCCCAGTCTTTCAAAGTTGTTGCCACAATTTTTACAAACAAAAATGGTTTGGACCATTAGAATAGGGGAAGTTTCCCGGAGACGCCCTGTCAATATAACAGAGGCAGAGCGTTTAGTCTACATTGAGCTCGACATCCACGAACAAACAGCCCTTATTAGTTGATCGCCCGCTTATTGATACGGTGCGCATCACAACGCAAACTGTTGGTAGTGCATCTACCAATACATTGTTTGTGCAGGGTGGCCAAGCGCCTTCCATCCTGGTCGACATGGACGCAACTTTAAGCGAAGACAATAGTTCCGGCGGCGTTATTGATTCGATCACCATCACGCGTAATGATTACTACCGTGATGCAGACTATGAAGTTAAGACTGCAACCTCAGGCACGCCCATCTCTCTGGTCAGCGGCCAAACTGTATTTATTTCGCAGACAGGGATTTTAACTGGCGGTGGTGCACCCTTCTCTGGCTACGGTTATTACACATATACTGGCGCTGCTACTCTCACTGGAATTAATACCGCACTGAATTATTCAGGTGGTATTGCATCTGGTTTTACATACAACGGTATTGCTTACGGCTATCAGCAGGCTGTGACGTTTGTGTTCTACCACACCCGTGGTACTACAACGCCCATTCCTGGCTCTGGTGACTATCGCATTTTATTTGCTAAGACAGTTCCTGCAAATACTCAGACTGTTGACTGCTCTGATTTGATGCCACAACTGGCAGTGCCTGCAGTTACCGCAGGAAACACCACTGGACTTGGCGAGACTGCTCCGCTGCGTAATAAGGGTATCTACCTGGAGCGTGGCGATCGTATTTACGTTGGCGTGTTTCCTGACGGTCCCAACAGTTCTGGTTATATCCCTGGTGCGCACGTTATTGCGCAAGGCGGCTTCTTCTAAGTCATGGCCCCAAAGGGCGGAGATAAGTTCGGATCCTTTGTCAGAGCTTCTGACAGGGATCCTTTTCGTTTAAAACCTATTACAACTGAATTCTCCTCTGGTGCTGTACCAAACTCTTTAAGTGCAATAAACAGGGAATCTGCATGGTCCCGTTGGCGTAGAGGATACGAAATTGCAACTGCTTGTTTTTATGACAATGCATATGAGTATCCATTTAGCTATGTAATTCCAGTACCTGCTGGAACACCAGCTTCCGTTGCAGCAGCACAACCAACTATCCCTGGAACCTTTGTAGGGTTCCCTACTAAGAACAAAGAGTTTGGCATGCACTGGGCTGGGGCTCGTTTGGCGGGATCCTTGCGGTGCGACAACTTGGTTGACAAGACGACAGGGACCAGGCTTTACATTGAAATGGTGACGGAAGATGCTGCGTACTGGTACGTCAAGCTGGCCGGGAACTGGAGTACGAGCAATCCACTACCCCCACCGTTCTACGTGGCCCTTCCTGGCGTTCCTAACGGCCTTAGAGCGATCAATGGTGAGATCCTGGAAGACCGCGTCATTACCGTTGGCGCACCTCCGATCACCAAAGAAACAATTGATCCAACAACGCAAAAACGATATGGCTACACACAAGCTGTCATTGTTGAAACATATCCATTCACAGGGATCTTAAAGCTACGCAAGGCAGGTTCAGTTGAGGTTACGCCTGACGAAGCTTTTATTACACCAGCAACCAAAGGGCCCAGCCTTAATAGATACCTAATAACTGGCTCAAGATACTGTTGTTCTTGCCAAGATTTTACACATCGTGATTATTCGTTCATGAATACTCTTGGCGAAGGCACTAAGAGAATATTCCCGCGAACAAGCCTTGCGTCTGTTAAGCCTGGTCGATATGAGAAAACAAGGTTAAACGGAAAGTTGAATAACAATGCGATGACGAGTGCAACAGTTGATCGCAAGATGGATATTATTGCGCCCTCGGCACAGTACACAGTTCCACCTGAAGTCAATACAATTTCAACGGTAGATCCAGATGCCACCAGGGATTTTGCTGGTGTTTACCGTGAGTTTGGTGCAACATATTTAAGAAGCACAGCGAACCCATCTATACCTGGATCCAGGGCGGAAGGGATGCCGTCCTATGAAGACTACACTTCAGCTAATGGGCGCATCACTTCTATTACTGATTTTTGGACACCGTTATTGGACGAGATGCGTTATTGCAAACATATCTACGCCATGAAGTTTGCAGAGGGTAACTTCCCGCCAGAGCCGTCTGATTTCCCAGTGGAAGAAGGAAGCATGGTCGCCTGGGAGCAAAGGTTGGTTGATCAAACTGAAAATGAACAGAAGGAGTTGATAGCAGCAAACTTATCAAGAACATCTTTGTCGATGATGGATGTGCCCCCATACAACTGCCAGTCTCCAATGATGATGCCCATGATGCAAAAACTGTTTAATATTCCCGCAAACTTTGTGATGATGAGAGGTTTTACAATGTATGACAAGGATGGCACAGCATACAGGCCATCACTAGGACAAAACCCTTCTTCGTCATGACAACGCCAAATTTTGGAGATGTTGTAGATACAAACTTTATTTACTCACAAGAACAAGACGATGTTCGCAAGTACGGTTTTAGTGAGTTCCAGATAAGTGGTCGGCCTACCATTTATCATCCCGGCGATGTCGTGCATCTACCCTTTGCCTCTGGTGAGCTATCGACAATTGAAGCCGTGGGGCTAGCCTGGTCTGGTTATGTGAACGGCATCCCGCCAGAAGACTAGATAAAACAAAGCCCCGCACAAGACGGGGCAGTGTATTAATGTTTTAAAATCCTCACACAGCCATTGGCTGCATCTCAAGTTTTTTCAAGTGCTTGCGTACAGCGGAGATGTTCCAGCGGTAGCCGTCACGCGAACGGGTCTCAGGAAAAGCAGCGAAGTGGGGGCCAAGTTTCAGCGTGCCATTGTCGCGGTACTTGAAGAGAGTCTTGCGATCAATGCCGAGGAGTTCTTCCGCCTGCTGGACGGAGACCCATCCTGGGTGCTTAGCCATGACCAAAGGAGTCGTGTACTCACTTAACTTACAGCATGTCAAGGCAGTGTCAACAGACTTAAGAAAAATTTTATCTCTTTACTTAAGTAAGAATAAATAGGGGTCAAATTAAAATAGATTAACAGCACAAAAGAGTATGTTCAATTGCGAACAGGAACCCCTCGCCCTGCTCATTGAATTAACTCCAAAGCTAGCTAAGAAACGTTACCGCCAATCTATATATGATGCCTGGGACTGCAAGTGTGCTTATTGCGAGGCGGATGCCACGTCATTAGACCATGTAGTACCGAGGTTTAAATCTGGATCTAGTAATAGAACAAACCTTGTTCCTGCCTGCCGTAGATGCAATACGTCTAAGGCAAGTACCAAGATGAGCGAATGGTTTGAACGACAAGAGTTCTTTACGCAGGCTAGGATGGATAGAATTAATGCCTGGATCAAACAAGAACCGTTCGATGTTTTTGTTTGTGATTTAACTGTGTTTAGGGAAGCTGTTTAAAATGCCTATTTCATATGATTCGGCTAATAAGCAATTTAACATTCAATACGAAAAACAAGATCATCCAATAACTACTACAGTATCTATTACTCGCAAAGTACCCTACTGGGGGTATGTAAACTATGGTTCCAAGGGTGCGGGTGTTGGTATTGCTGGATACGCAGACAAAACGGCAACAGTAGATGTTAACGGAGGATACTGGGATATTATTAATGCCCTTAATGCAGCAGGTATCCCCAACCCAGAGCCCTGGGAAGCAGAGAATGCTTTAAAAGAAGCCCAGGATCTTGCTCGTATTGATAACAATACAAATCAAACAAAAAATACAACAGCAGCAAATAATAATAGTTTGTACAGAACAGTAGATGGTTATTCCAAGGTTGCAGAGCCAGGTAAATATTTACAGTACAAACAAACCATTGACAATGCAGGGGTTGATCAAAGCATAAAAGATAGTGCCAGAACTGCCTTTGATCTTTTTTACAAAGACAAAGTTGTTTCTTTATGGGACACAAGTACAGGCTCAAAAGTTCCCTTTGAAGGGTTTGAAAATACTATTCGATTTGACCCTGAATACTATGGAACTACACCAAGTGGCAAGGGAGCAAAGGAGTCCTGGAACAAAGCCGTACAAAATGGGGATCTTGACGTATTAGGCCGATACCCTAACTACGAAGCCTATGCGTTATGGCATTACAGCAACATTGGCAAAAATGACGCAAAGAAAACAGGGGCACGGGATCCAGGCTTCAATCCACGCACGCCTACAGATGGCTTTAAATATGGAAAAATAGAAGAAGCGGCACCAGGAAAAACAGATGCCGCTCGTCAGTTTGAACGCGACAAAATTGCAACTGACATACTTGGATTAAAACAAACTACAGAAGGTTATCAGCTTCGCGACCTTACAACACAATATAGAAACCTTGTTGAAAGCAGCAAAACATTAAAGGATCAATGGTCTACTGCAAAGTCTGAAATACTCTATGCAGAGCGTTTTCCAAAAGAAGCTAAACAGCCGTGGGCCAAGCTTTATGACGCCGTAAAAGAAGCCACGGGTGCAGAGCCTGAAATTCAAACAGAAGCAGGGTTTGGTGAATTACTGACTAAAGCCTATCAGTTGGACTCAACTGAATACCCTGGAGCCCAGAAATTAATTGCTGACATACAAGCCAATAAAGAAATTGCCAATATCGACACAAGGCTCTCCGAATATGATACAGCCCTTACCAAAATTACCGGTGAGTCTGAAGCAAAAGAAACTCAAAAGGCAGCTGTTCTTCAACAAAAGTTTTTAGAAGATTCACGCAAAGCTTTAATTGATGCAAAAAAAGCAGAGCAGAAGTTTGACTTGTTAAGTGGTACTTCATTTGGCCAAGAACTTCTTGGCATGCGCGAAAATATTGCTAACTCCATTCTGCAGGAATCTGGCGTGGGTGGCATTCTTTCTTTGGGTGGGCAAAAAAAAGATGATCTTGCTCAAAAATTTAACCTGTCACTTGACACAGGAAAAGTATTTGGTAGCAACAATGGCTTGCTGTACAACTGGGAAAAATGGTTCTTTGATGAGATTGAGAAAAAATACTCAGGTGGTTTAGATATACCAAATGATTACATTCCTGATTACCAGCGTAATGTTGATAATGGTTTTGTTACTGCTGACCAGGTGAAATCTTGGAAGGCGTATGACGATGCTTACGAGACATTAAAAAAAGATCCAGGAAATATTATTGCGCAGGGAAAAGTTAAACCAGGTAGCCTGCCAAAAGATTACGTGCCTGTTGACAAAAGAAAAACAATTAAACAAGAGTGGCTTGATTACGAAGCAGCACGGCGTGCAAACGGTTGGGTTGATGATGATACGTTGGCGGCATGGTCTACTTATGATGACGCTTATAAAACATTAAATGACCCAAAGTCTACGCAGGATCAACGCTTAAAAGCAGAGGAGATTTATAACAAAAAACCAACTGACTACCTGGAACCAGATAAAAGAATTGGTGCGGATATACAGTTTGCCCAGGACTTTTTCAGTGACTATTTACTGCCTCGTTTTAATGCATCAAAGTCTATCAGTGAATTTAGGGATTACATTAATGTAGACAAGGATAAACAAAACATTTTTCAAACAGAAGATCGACTGGAAACCTTGAAGAATGCCGCGCAAGCAGCATCTTCCTCATGGATGAAAGCTCTTGACGCGCTGGGAACAAGTAAGTTTAATTCAGAGTATTACTTTGATCCTGGTAAATATTACCTTGAAAAAGGCATTGGAAACGAAGGGAAAGCTCCAGTGTTGCTTGGCGAGCAATTTCAAAAAGAATGGGGTAACACAATACCGGAACAATACATTAAACAAAAAACAGACATTGAAGCTGATTGGGAAAAAGCAAAGGCAGGTGAAATAACAAAAGATGACAACGGTAATGATATTAATTGGCAAGCCAAAGCTTATCTCTATGGTTTTGATGTAAACAATAAAGATGATTTTGCTAAGTTACATTATGAGGTCTTGGGGCAAGCGCGACAATACGACTCAGCGCCTGACGTATTTAATCCACGCATTGCGCAAATTTATTTAAAGCAAGTACTGACTCCTTACATTGCAGATAAGTATTCAAAAATTGGAACTGTTTTTGGCCAGTTTGTTGATCCGGACAAGTTTGCTGATGAGTTTGTAAACAAATTAGACCCTTTAAAAAACAAAGAGCAAACAGAAAAAGTACTGAAGCTTTACGGCCTGGACCCAAATACAGAAGATCTTAGTCAACTAAAGCAAATGATCTCAGAAAGCATCCGGAGCTCAGATGCAGTGGATGTTAGGGCACAGATTAAAAAGTTGAATCAAGAAAGTGAAACTCCTACGCAAGAGCTTTTAGGAGTTGAGTACATTCAACGCGCTTCTGACAAAAGAGAAGAAGCAATTAAAAGTGATGATGCCTTATTTAATCGTTTTAAATCGGCTGGGTACCAAGGAACGCAGGAAGAGTTCTATGGCGATTTCATGCCAGATGCAACAGAAGAAGATAAAAAAATATTTCAATCAATGTATAGCGGCAAAGCCCCCAGCGAGTTGTATAAATTCAAGCCCACAGGAGATCCTTTTGCGGACCTTGGGAAGCTTGAAAGTATGTCGTCTTTTGGCGAGGAAGAAACTACGCCTAAAAAAACAACACCTAAGTCAACCGAACCCAAAAGCAAGTATTTCTCTTTCTTTCCAGAAGAAGACACAACAGAAGAGGAGGAAGAACCAAGTTCTCCGGTTAAAATTAAAAGAGGTAGTGATATCCTTGCGGCATTTAAATCAAAACTGAATCTTTCACCTACTGCAGGTAAGGCTGATTCTTCTGATTTGTCCGACCCTTTCTCTAATTCTTTCTTTGGTTCTTTCTAATGGCTGATAAACGTAAGAAAGCGGCCAGTGCCGCAAACAGATTTCAGAAAGATAAAATGGAATGCAACAAACCCCAACGTGCCCCTAAAGGGGACAAGCACAAGTACGTGGTCAAGGGGTGCCAGGACGGGAAGGAGGCCATTGTACGGTTTGGCTTGCGTGGCTATGACGACTACTTGTCGCACCACGACGAGGGAAGACGTGCTAACTTTAAGGCCAGGCACAACTGCTCCGAGAAGAAGGACAAACTGACTCCGGGGTATTGGGCCTGTAACCACAACTGGTAACAACCATGGCAAAACCAAAGTCCAGCTCATCTCTTAAAATTGAATCCAAGCCTAAAAAGACAAGACAAGGACAAGGTCAACATTCATTGCCCAATCACGGGCGTAAACAAACTCGCGGCCAAGGCCGGTAATTTGTGTATATTGGGGGTAATGAATAGTTACCCCCATGTCTGATTTTTCGCATGCGATTAATTTAATTTGCAAGCATGAGGGCTTTAACGAGAAAGCTTATGCCGATCCAAGTACAGGTGGAGAACCCTACACTATTGGATATGGCACACAGTTTTATCCCGATGGCTCGCCAGTAAAACGCGGACATCTGTGCAGTAAAGAAAAGGCGCTTGAATATTTGTTCTACGAAGTAGACGTAATTGATACTCAACTGTCAAAATTAAATATTGGCTTGAGTGAATCTGTTAGGCAGGCCTTAATTTCATTCATCCATTCTGTCGGCTGGGAATCTTTTTTTTACAGCAGCATTGTTGATAACCTGGAACACGAAGACCTACAGGAAGTCACAGAAGAAATGACCAGGTGGGTTTTTGATGTTGATCACCAAGTTGTTGGCAGTCTTCTTGATAGGCGCCGAGAAGAAACCAATTTGTTGCTTCGGGACACCGATGTATTTATCCAACCTTGTGCACAGATTTTGCTGGCGGCATTCCGCGTTTACTCTGGGGCCGCACACGAATTACAAGCTATTAAGCACCTGGAAGAAAGCCTGAATCCTTATATACTGTCCAAGTTTGCAAATGAGTTTAGGGTCAGCGAAAAACCTTGGGACTCTTGCAGCTCTGATGAATACGGCCCCGATGATTTCAACACTGTCTTTGACAGGTAGAATTAGAATAGTTGCATTAAAAACGTGCAAAGCGGAATGGAGCGTTCAGTAGAGCCACGGGAATTTGAACTTCCTCTAGAGCTTCAATTCTCGATGCGCAAAGCTGAGCTTGCAGCCCAAGAGATGACCTGGGACGACCTGTACGCAGCTCTTCTGAACCTCTACCATCAACGCCTGATGGAGTGGTATGCAGTGAAAGAGATCATGGCATCTGAAAATATTGACATTGACTTTGATATTCCCACCGATCTAGAGCTAGCAGAACTCGCCGCCGCATGTATATACGACGACGAGGACGAGGATGAAGACGATCTTCAGCCGTTCTGAGTTTCGTTGACGGTAATTAGGCGGTCCAAGTACCACTGTGCTTTCTTGAGGTCCTGCAGACCGCCTTTGTTACGCCAACGCCACGTGTACTTGACGCAATTACCACGCAGGTAACCCTGGAACTCCTCTGAGGTTAGCTGTGCCTCAATAGCATCGATGCACTCAATTGCGCCATCAGCGTAGTGAGGCGGGTGGTTTACCAGGTCTCCCTGGAGCACAGGAGCAGCTTCTTTGGTGGCCCAGGGCACTGGGCAAACACCATCCTTGCACTCAGTTGAATCGCTGATTATCGGCGCAAACCACGGCGAAGAAGGGACTGTTCCATCAGTTCCTTGTTGGGTGCCCCCAGGTCCAGCACTAACGCTTTGGGTTTCGGTGAGGCTCCCAGCATCACTCCCTGTTCCATAGTTGGAATATAACCCGTTGCTCCAGGCCGTCCCCCCTCGAGTGCCAAGTTTGTCCGTTCCCTTCCGTCCTGACATAAAGTCAACCCTCTGTTGTACATATCCATTAAGGGTACATCATTTTCTTCGTTGGCGAGAGGTGCGCCAAAATCTTCTTCACTAAGACAACGACAATTCAGTTCGTCCTGAACAAAACTATCTAAAAACCCCGCCGCGCCGTGCATGACTCTCTAGTGGCTTGATTTACTGTTTTTATAATATTATCATGGCAAGATTCTTCGACGCTACATACGATCCACGCAACGATTCTGGTACGTCAGGAGCTGAAATCTCCGACCTTAACCCAGAGCAGGCGTATGACACAGACTTGCGTCGTATTGATTCAGACTCAAGATCAGCAGTAGAAGGTATTAACGATTCGCAGCAACGAATTGGAAAGTTCTTGAAGGCTGCCAAGAGTGCTGGAAAGTTTCAGCAATCCAGTCTATTGCGTGATACAACTATGAATGGGAAAACCCCAAGGTCTGAGGCGTCCATCGGAGGAGTCACCATTCCAAACCTTGGGGATCGCATCGGTGAAGCAGGCGGTACCAACTATGCCAGGAAGCCAGGGCGTAGTGGTGGCACCTTCTACGGGTTTAGTTAAACCTGGCTATAAACCACCTCATAGGGTTGGTTCTGGTACTTGCCCTTGCGATCTTGGTAGCTTACATCGCAGGGCTCGCCGCGATAAAAGAGGAGCTGTGTAATGCCTTCGTTGGCATAGATACGATTAAACAGTCCTGTGCAGTTGCTGATCTCAAGGGTCAGGTGTCCTTCCCAGCCAGCTTCTGCAGGTGTAATGTTTACCAGGATGCCAGATCGGGCATAGGTTGACTTGCCAACGGCAACAACGGTCACGTCCCTTGGAAGCTTGATGTGTTCCATTGCCACGCCCAGGCAATAGCCGTACGGTGGAAGAAGAAAGTATTCACCCTTTTCATCTTCCAGCAACTCGGCAGGTTTTAGAATATTCTCATCAAAGGCTTTGGGATCACAGTCCCCTGCCTGGATTTTACCAAAGATTAAGCATTGCTTTGGCGAGAGGCGAATGTCGTAGCCGTATGAACTGAGACCATAGCTTAGAAGGCGCCTTCCGTCCTCCTTGTTAATCAAATGATCAACAAAAGGCGAAATCATTTCTCCTTCTTCCGCAAGCTCTTTGATTTCCCAGTCGGCTAGTACGCTCATAAGACCATTGATTCGATGATCAGTCTACATACTCAGGCAATGATCCGGCCCTTCTCTGAATAAATGTCAATAAAATTTTGGGTGTAGTTGTCCAAGTCATCACTGGGTTGCAAGTAGACAATGAAAGAACTGCACGTATTTTTGGCCTCGACTCGACCATCTTCAAAATAATGCCGCCGAAGCATTGGGGTGTTTTTTAAAAAACAGATGGGAAAATCAAAAATGTCCTGGGCATAACGAATCATGTCAGGGCAGTTGCCAAAGTAAAGACCTTGTCTGATCTCGCCAGACAGCCATTTTCTTTTAAGTGTTCGCCACCAGAGTGCGTACCCAGAAATTAAGGTATGCGACAAACCGCGTGTACGCTTCCACCTCTGGGACTTAATGTCCCAAAAGTACGTGTAGTTTGGCGGGAAAACGTAGACATTTCCGAACCAATCCTGCTCGTTCAAGCCGTCATCTTCTGGTGTATAAAAGTGTTCAGCATTGACATAGCTATTGGCTACGGCAGAACTGGCTGGGTCAAGATCAATTCCGCCCATTAGCATATGCGCAGAATTAATTAGATCGGCTCCAGACACCCACTCAAATGTATCAGCGTGCGCATTACCACGAAAAGAAGGCATTACTTTTCACTCACCTGGCAATAATCAATCTCAAGATAACGAATCCCATCATCATCGTTAATAAGGTATCCAGCTTTCTCTTCTGGATTAATTTTTTGCGCCGCTGCCAATACCCGCCTGAACGTTTCCGCGAGGTCACCATTGTCTTCCCTTTCGCAACTCTCTTGTGCTGAATGCAATTCTTTTAGTGTCATAAAGAACATTGAGCGCTCTTTGTTGGTGGGCTGAAATACCATAATGCCAGGACCTTCAGCATCCCACAACTTGCAGTAATGTTGCCCCATGTCACCAAGAATCAACTTAATGGTGGCATCAAGCATCCTGGTTTTAGTCGTATCCAAATCCCCCTGGAGCGCGGCGGCAATTAATTTTTCACGTCTATTCATTTTTTAAGAGTCCTTGACGGATTAGTATTTGTTTCATCTTAGGGAGTGGCTTGTAGATAACGACAAGCTTTCCTAGATTTCCTCGTTTTTTTACGAGCTTTTGATTTTCGTCTTTTAACTTGTCAAACTCTCCGGCTCGAATTAAATACTCGGCTACACAACGCAAGCGTCGTTTAAGGGACAAGTCTGCCTCTGGAAATTTACCACAGATTGTATCGGGCGCCATATCGGCAAATGCGATACGCAGTCTGTTGGCAAGTGTCACATTAAAATGTGGATCTTCCTTTTCGAATTCTTTTATGTTGTACAGGTACCGACGAAGGGTTTTTGTATCAAAAGAACCTTCGGGAGGCAGGAACATTTCCACTTGGTCAGCAAGCCCCTTAGGAAGAAGCTCGCAATAGTTCTCAAGGGTGACTGAGTCAATATCAATGAAATGAAAACGGTTATTACTCATCTTCACCCTTTGGCACGGAGCGATCAGGCACATGCCGTTGCTTTTGTTCTTGTACATCTTTATACTTTGTCCTTGCCCTGAATGACAAGATGGATACTTCATTATTTTTAGCAAAGGATGCGACCAGTCGATTCCAAGGAATTCGAATTGTATCTTTTTTCTTGATGTCAGGGGAGATGTTGACGTAGTGAATATTTTGCGTCCATCCTTTAGACGGATCTTTTTTGCCGATTAAGATCCAATTGCGAATGGTTTGATCTGAAACGTTGAGTCTTTGGGCGCACTCATCCGTTGAAATATATTCATCTGCGTATGCTTCTGGTCCAACCTGGTCGGTCTCGTCATTTTTGTAGCGACTATTCCACATGGCCCCAAGGATATTTTTAATCCCCTTGAGTTCGTACGCAATGTCTTCAAGTCCTTTTCGAATGCCGTATGCCATAAAGCAGTTTCTTTATTTAGATGCTAGTCTTTTTCTAACATCTTTGCGTGTTTTATGGAAGATCAAATTCCCGCCAGTCAGGTGCCGTCTAGCATTCCTGTGGCTCCCCCAGAGACGCAGCAAGTGCCGCCTGGACGCATCAGTGCCCAAGACCTGGAGCTAATGAAGGCTCGTGCCAGGGAGCTTGCTGTGCAGCAGACACTAAGGCAACAGGTACCTCCTGCGCAACCTCCTCAAGTTGTTTATGTTCGCCGCAATCTTACCGTTGCTGAACTTATTGTTGTCCTTGCGCTTTCCTGTGGAATTGTGGCTACTGTTCAGTTTGGTTGGAATTTTGTTACTAACACCCTCCCTAGGTTAGAGATTAAGGTCAAGTGAATTAAACACACCGGAACTATAATCTTTATATAAGGGATTCTAGTTTAATACGTGGCCAATCGTCGCATTTCTGAGCTACCTGAATTAGCTGGAGCAGATGTAGCCGAACAGGATCTGCTGACGATGGTCCACGTTTTTGAGGTGGACCCCACCTTAAAAAACAAGAAGATTACCATATCTGGTTTTAGGGATTATTTAACAACCAAATACTTGGCCACCTCTGGTGGGACAGTTACTGGTAATGTTTTAATTCAGGGAGATTTAACGGTAACCGGAGTTACTGTTGTTAACTCTATCACTGCCAGTGGCGCTGCCACATTCAGTGGGGTCCTGGTTCAAAATAATTTAACAGCTAGTGGAACAATTAGTGGCCAGACCATTACAGGTCAAGCGCTGCAATCTGTAACCATTAATGCAACAACAGGCACATTCACAACAGTTACTGGTGCCACAGCAAATTTTGTTAGCGGTGACTTTAGTACTCGTGTATCGGGTGCAACAATTACTGGCAACATTTTACAAGCAACGTCTGGACAGTTTAATTATTTAAGTGGTAACACCGTTACCGGTAATACCGTTCAGGGCACCAGTGGTGTTTTTGGTACGCTGTCAACGCCGCTGCTAAACGTAAGCGGTAACCTATCCGTTGCCAGTGGCTTAACGGTTACCGGTTTAGCTCAATTTGGTAGCGGTGTACAAGTAACAGGAACGTTATCTGGAACAACCGTTACAGGTACAGCGGCACAATTTACAAGCATCACAGGTGCAACTGGTGTATTCACATCAGTTGTATCAGGCGCGTCAATTACTGGTTCGGTTGTTAACGCAACTCAGATCACGGGCATCTCTGGAACTTTTACGTCAAGGGTATCTGGCGCAACCGTTACCGGTAACGTAGGTGCATTTGGTTCAATCACTGGCATCTCGGGCGTATTCACCCAGGTTTTGTCTGGTGCCGTAATCACAGGTAACACGGGACTTTTCTCCGTAGTTACTGGAGTTTCTGGAGTCTATACGAATTTATCAGGTGCAACAGTCACGGGAGACGTTGTACTTGCCGCCACTTTTACAGGTGTAACTGGTGTATTTACCAGTCGTGTGTCGGGTACCACGATTACCGGTAACACTGCCTTGTTCACAAGTGTCACTGGTGTATCTGGTGTATTTACTACACAGGTATCAGGCGCAACCGTTACAGGCACTAGTGGTTTATTCACAAACTTAACGGCAGGCACTGGAGTTTTTACTCTTGTTTCAGGTTTTACTGTTACTGGTAACGCAGGTGCGTTTACAACAGTTAGTGGTATTGACGGTGTTTTTACAGGAAACATCTCAGGTTCCAGTGTTACTGCTACAACAATCTCTGCAACAACCGGAACGTTTACCAGCGTAACGGGAACGACTGTTAACGCACCTACGGGTATCTTTACGTCTGTAGTTAGTGGCGCAACCATAACGGGAAATACGGGTTTATTCACGGTAGTAACAGGTGCTACTGGCGTTTTTTCCCAGGTTTCCGGCACCACAATCAATGCAAACAATTTCTTAGGCGGAACTTTTTCAGGTGAGCAATACAAGGTTTCGGGCGATTTAACAATTATTGATGCCTCTGGTGGTGTCAAACCGTACGGTCAGTTTACTTTTCCAGCGTCTCCTGGTACTAACAACTACATTCTCACCAGTAATGGTGATGGCACCACAATGTGGCGCTCTACATCATTCCCTAGTCAGGGCATTATTCTTGAAAGCATTATCGAGATTATTGTCAACACTGCCATTACTAATGGAAACCATGGTTTATCTGTTGGCCCCGTATCGGTTGCATCCGGTGTGGTAGTCACTGTACCTTCTGGGTCTTATTGGAGAATCGTTTAAACTGTTATGATGGTAAATAAATAACACTATGGCATACGGATCAGTAAAAAGTGATTACCTTGTTTACAGCACCATCACAGGTGATGTAACTCTTACCGTATCCGGCATTAACGATAGTTCTACTCTTGCCGGCATTGTTAATTCCACTACCAAAAATATTACAACCACTGGCGTTATCTCTGGGTATACGTATAAAACCAGTGGCAACGTTACGGTCATTAGCGGCTCTGGTGACGTGCGTCCCTACGGCCAGTATTCTTTTCCGACAACGATTGGCACTTCGGGTAACGTGTTGATTACTAATGGAGATGGTACAACGTCTTGGGGGAGTATTGGTGGTGTTACATATGCAACTCTCGGTCAAATTGTTGCCTTGAATTAAATGACTACCTTAAAGATTGACAATATAATTTTCAGCACTGCGTCAGGTGACGTATCTACGGCAATTTCTGGTGCCATTACAAATGCTGAATACGCCATTATTACAGGCATTATTAATTCCACCAACGGGAATATAGCAACAACTGGGGTGATCTCGGGTGGTTCTTTTAAGACCAGTGGGAACGTCACTGTTATTGATTCGGCAGGTGGGGTTAGTCCCTACGGTTTGTATACGTTGCCAAGTGGTGTAGGCATTTCTGGATATGTTGCAACGAAAGGTGGAACAACCACATCGGCATGGGAAACCACTACATCTGGTTATTCAACTGCCTTTTCAATTGCACTAGGTAAGTGCTAATATAAAGAAAAAGTTGGTTTAAAAATGCCAGAAGCTTTTACAAATAGTGGTGTTAAGTTAACATCTACGGGAGTAACCACAATTTATCAAGCACCTACAGCGGCAAATGCAAGGGCTGTTGTGTTGTCTTCTTTGGCGGCAAATGCTTCTGGTGTTTCGAGCGTTAACTATAGTGTTGATTTAACTGATAGTGCTGATACTGTTGTTGCTACAATTGCAAAGACAATTGCAGTACCGGCGAACGCAACCCTGGAACTGATTCCTAATAAAGTTGTGTTGTCTTCTGGCCAGAAGCTGCGAGCTACATCAAGTGTGGCAAGCGGTATTCATGTGGTTACTTCCGTTTTAGAAATTACCTGATTTAGCAATGGCATTAGAGACTTTCGAAGCAGGCTACGCGGGTTCGCGTCCACCCCGCACTGGTGCCCAGTGGTCGGGCATGTGGAAGCTTGGTCAAGTCACTGATCGCCTTATTGATGGCAAATGGCCCAGTGCCTGGTCTGTTACTGGTGGCAATCAACAAAAATCATTTGCAATTGTACAGGGAGATGGAACACCTACTGATGTTCAATTTAATGATGACGGAACCAGGTTTTATGTAATTGGAAATGCAAAAGATACAATTTATCAATATACATGTACCACTGCATGGGACGTAAGTACTGCAGTATATGCAGGTAAATCGTTTTATGTTGGTACACAAGAAATAACTCCAAATGCATTATTTTTTAAATCGGACGGCGCTAAATTTTACATTGTAGGCAGTACAAACGACACAGTTTATCAGTATTCATGTGCAACTGCATGGGATGTAAGCACTGCATTTTATGACAGTAAATCATTTAGTGTTGCTGCGCAAGAAACAACTCCAAATGCATTATTTTTTAAATCGGATGGCACTAAATTTTATGTTGTAGGCCCTTCAACTGCTAGGGTACATCAATACTCCTGCGCCACTGCATGGGATGTAAGCACTGCATTTTATGATAGCAAGTTATTTAATGTTCTTGCACAAGAATCAAATCCATTTGGATTATTTTTTAAATCAGACGGCACTGCGTTTTACATTGTAGGTCCTACAAACGACACAGTTTATCAATACACATGTGCTACGGCATGGGATATTAGTACTGCATCTTATTCAAGTAAATCGCTTGTTGTCAATGGACAGGAAACGCAACCACAAGCATTATTTTTTAAATCAGACGGTACAGCTCTTTATGTTGTTGGCCAAACAAACGATGCAGTATTTCAATACACCTGTGCTACTGCGTGGGATGTAAGCACAGGATCTTACAGTCAGAAAGCGTTTTATATTGGCGGTGGACAGGAAACAAACCCTAGCGAGGTACAATTTAATGATGATGGAACTAAATTTTATGTAATTGGTAATACAAATGACACAGTTTATCAATACACATGTGCCACTGCATGGGATGTAAGCACCGCGTCATTTGCTAATAAATCATTTTTCGTTGGGCTGCAAGAAACAGGCTCAACTGGATTATTTTTTAAACCAGACGGCACTAAGTTTTACATTGTAGGTACTACTAACGACACCGTATATCAATACTCATGTGCTACTGCCTGGGACGTAAGCACTGCAGCATATGACAGTAAATTATTTAGTGTTGGTGTGCAAGAAACAAGCCCGCAAGGTTTATTTTTTAAACCAGATGGCACTACATTTTATATTGTAGGAACTATAAATGATACGGTATATCAATACTCATGTGCTACTGCATGGGATGTAAGTACGGCATCTTATGCAAGTAAATCATTTAGTGTTGCAGGCCAAGATACATTTCCACAAGGATTATTTTTTAAATCAGATGGTACTGCGTTTTATATTGTAGGCCAAGCAAACAGAACAGTTTATCAATACTCCTGCGCTACGGCATGGGATATTAGCACTGCATCTTATGCAAGTAAAGCATTTAGTGTTGCCACACAGTTAACGTCAGAAACCCTTGCTGGTATCTGTTTTAAATCAGATGGAACCAAATTATACATTTTAGGCGCTAATTTGAGGATAGTTTATCAATACACATGCTCTACCGCCTGGGATTTAAACACTACTTCTACGTATGACAGCAAATCATTTAGTGTAAATGCTCAAGATACAGCTCCAGTAGACGTACAATTTAAAGATGATGGCACTAAATTTTATATTTTAGGTGCTGGTACTGATACAGTATTCCAATACTCCTGTGTTACGGCATGGGATGTCAGTACTGCATCCTATGACAGCAAATCATTTAGTGTTAACGCACAAGAATCAAATCCACAAGGATTGTTTTTTAAATCAGATGGTACTACATTTTATATTGTAGGAGTTGCAAGTGATACTGTATATCAGTATTCTTGTGCAACTGCATGGGATGTTAGCACCGCATCTTATGCAAGCAAATCATTTAGTATTGCTGCGCAAGAATTAACTCCAAATGGAATATTTTTTAAATCGGATGGTTTAAAATTTTATGTTATCGGTTCAAATTCAGGCAGAGTGCAGCAATACTCATGCGCTACTGCATGGGATGTAAGCACTGCATCATATGACACTAAATCGCTTAGTGTTACAGGCCAAGACACAACTCCAAATGGAATATTTTTTAAATCTGATGGCACTAAATTTTATATTATAGGAGCAACAAATGATAATGTATATCAATACTCCTGTGCCACTGCATGGGATGTAGGCACTGCGTCATATGATACTAGATTGTTTAGTGTTGCTTCGCAAGAAACAAATTCACAAGGTTTATTTTTTAAACCTGATGGTGCTAAATTTTATATTGTAGGTTCTACAGGTGATACTGTATATCAGTATTCAACTGTTGCCGCATGGGAAATCCAATCTCCTTTTTATGACAACAAATTTTACAGAACAGCTACAGAAGAAACAACGCCATATGGGTTAACTTTTAAAACAGACGGTACCAAGTTTTACATTGTTGGTAATACATACGACACAATTTTTCAATACTCATGCTCTACCGCATGGGACATCAGTACTGGGTCTTATGACAACAAAACGTTTACTACTACAGCACAAGAAGGACAGCCCACTAGTTTATTTTTCAAACCAGACGGCACCAAGCTATATGTAATTGGCGGTTCAAATGATACAGTATATCAATACTCATGCGCAACAGCGTGGGACGTAAGTACTGCGTCATACGATAGCAGATCATTTAGTGCTACTACACTGGAAAGTTCAGCGGAAGGATTGTTTTTTAAACCAGACGGCACTAAGTTTTATATTGTTGGTAGCATAAACGACACCGTATATCAATTTGCTTGTGGCATAGCTTGGGATATAAGTACCGCCTACTACGAAACAAAATCATTTAGTATTCGCGCACAAGAAGGTAATCCGTTTGGTTTATATTTTAAAGATGACGGAACCAAATTTTATATGTTAGGCAGTTCAAATGATTCAGTATACCAATACTCCTGTACTACTCCTTGGGACGTAAGCACCGCTTCCTATGACGGTGTATCGTATAGTGTTGCAACACAAGACACTACAAGCCATGAGATTCAATTTAAACCTGATGGCACTACATTTTATGTATTAGGTGATAACACCGACACAATCTATCAATACTCGGGTCTATTACAATAAGTAAATAGAGCAGACTAAAAATGAAAGGAAATTACATCGGTAAAAAACCCTCTGGTTACAGCGCCATCTCTGCTAGTAAAACAGGGGCTTGGGAAATTTACGACCAAGGGCAAATGGTGCGTGATACCCAATGGACCGGACAACCGTGGGACGTAAATAATGGGTACTACCTAAATAAAAAATGGACAGTTGGGTTAAATGAAACAACTCCTGGCGATGTTCAATTTAATGATGATGGAACAAAACTTTACATTATTGGTTCTAACACTGATGCTATTTACCAATATACATGCTCTACCGCATGGGATTTAACCACAGCTTTTTACACGGGTAAATCATTTAGTGTTGCTACGCAAGAAAATAATCCACAAGGTTTATTTTTTAAATCAGATGGCACTAAATTTTATATTGTAGGCCAACAAAATAACACAGTTTATCAATACTCTTGTGGTACAGCATGGGACATAAGCACTGCTTTTTATGAAAGAAAAGCGTTTAGTATTACTAGCCAAGACGCGCTTCCACGGGGATTATTTTTTAAATCAGATGGCACTGCGTTGTATATTGTAGGGGGTACTAATAACAGAATTTTTCAATACTCCTGCGCTACTGCATGGGATGTAAGTACCACGTCTTACGATAATAAATCATTTCTTGTTTCTTCCCAAGATTCAGTTGGAACTACTTTATTTTTTAAACCTGACGGCACTAAATTTTATATTACAGGAACAACAAATGATAATGTCTATCAATACTCCTGCGCTACTGCATGGGATATTAGTACTGGGTCTTACGATAATAAAATTTGCCGTCTTTCTGGTATAGAAGGAACGGCAAATGGATTATTTTTTAAATCAGATGGTACCAAATTGTATGTTATTGGTTCTACAGGTAATACAGCAATTGAATTCACCTTGTCTACAGCCTGGGACGTAAGTACTAATAATGGGGCGGGCGGTGTGTTTTATGTAGGGGGACAAGAATTAACTCAACAAGGTATTACTTTTAAACCTGACGGCACTACATTTTATATTGTAGGAACTTCAAATAAAACGATTTATCAATATTCCTGCGCCACTGCATGGGATGTAAGCACTGCATCATATGCAAGTAAATCATTCAGTGTAAATGCTCAAGAAACAAATCCAACAGACGTACAATTTAAAGATGATGGCACTAAATTTTATATTGTAGGCACTGCAAACGATACTGTATTTCAATACTCATGTGCTACAGCATGGGACGTAAGTACTGCGTCATATGACACTAAATCATTTAGTGTTGCAGGCCAAGAAACAAATACAAATGGATTATTTTTTAAATCAGACGGTACTACATTTTATATTGTAGGCCAAACAAATGCAATAGTTTATCAGTACACATGTGCTACGGCATGGGATGTTAGTACTGCATCATATGCAAGTAAGTCGTTTAGTGTTATTGCACAAGACTCAAACCCACGAGGATTATTTTTTAAACCAGATGGTACTAAGTTTTATGTTGTTGGTGGTACTAATGCAAGAGCATATCAATACTCTTGTGCTACAGCATGGGATGTAAGTACTGCATCTTATGACACTAAATCTTTTAGTGTTGTAGAACAAGATAATACCATGAATGGACTTTTTTTTAAACCGGACGGAACCAGGTTATATGCGGTAGGTCAAGTAAGTGATAACATTAGTCAATACGACCTACCCCTGGCATGGGACGTGGTTAATGCTGGGTTTGGTATTAAAGCTTTTGCGGTTAATTTACAAGATACAGGTCCAAATGATTTAACTTTTGGTTCGGATGGTACTAAACTTTATGTTATTGGTAATACGGGTGATGCAGTATATCAATACACATGTTCTACAGCCTGGGACATAAACACTGCAGTTTTTAATTACAACTCAAGTGGTGCTTATGGACGCGCTCGTGTTAGTACGCAAGAAACAAATCCAACTGGATTATTTTTTAAGCCAGATGGTACTAAGTTTTATATTGTAGGCACTACAAACGATACTGTATTTCAATACTCATGTGCTACAGCATGGGACGTAAGTACTGCGTCATATGACACTAAATCATTTAGTGTTGCGGCACAAGAAACAACGCCAAATGGATTATTTTTTAAACCAGATGGTACAACATTTTATATAGTGGGAAATTCAACTGATACAGTCTATCAATATTCATGTGCTACTGCGTGGGATATAAGTACTGCATCCTATGCTACTAAATCATTTGGTGTAAACGCACAAGATTCAAATCCAGTTGGATTATTTTTCAAACCTGATGGCACTAAATTTTATATTGTAGGTATTACAAATGATACCGTCTTTCAATATGCCTGTGCTACAGCATGGGATGTTAGTACTGCATCTTACGAAAATAAATCGTTTAGTATTCAACTACAAGAAGGAGTCCCAGCTGGAATAGCAATTGATGATTTAGGTAGCTTTTTGTACATTTGCGGTATTACATCCCCACAAGGTGTGTACCAATATTCTTTAGTTTAATTAGCCGCATTAAAAATAAAAACACCACAAGCAAAAGGTAAAATGCCAATTAAATTAGTTGATGCTGCAAAATATGACGAGCAACTTGAGCATCAAATAGATGCGTGGAATTGGCTTCAATCCCAAATTCCTCCTGAAATCCTAGAATCTTTTGCTGTTAAGTACCGCAGTAAATCTGTTACGCCTTCAGATTATTCCAATAGTTGGGACGGTGTTTTACAAGCAGCAAAACAAGTTGGTGCCAAATATCCAGAAGTTGTTGCTGCTCAATGGGCACTTGAATCTGGGTGGGGTAAACACACCTCAGGTAAAAATAACTTCTTTGGTCTTAAAGGGTCTGGGTCAACCGTAAACACTCAAGAGTTTTTAAACGGTCAGTGGATAACAATTCAGGCTGGTTTTATTGATTTTCCTGACATTGACACATGCATTTGTTACCTTGTTGATCGCTGGTACAAAGACTACGGCACTTACAAGGGTGTAAACCGTGCCACAAGTAGGAACAACTGTGCTCAGTTATTGGTCACAGAAGGATACGCTACTGATCCTAGCTATAGCACCAAGCTAATCCAGATCATGGACAAACAACTTGGGACACCTGGCGTAAATGCAGCTGATACGACAACATCTAAAACACTGTCCGTACCTTATTTCTACCAGCTTGACAACCAGTCTGGCACTGGATATCGCGAGTGCTTCTCTTCGAGTTGTGCCATGATTGCTGCTTATTACAACTTAGTAAAATCGGATGACGAATACAATAAAATTCGCGCCAAGTACGGAGACACAACCAACAAAGACGCTCAGCTAGCAACTCTGCGATCCCTGGGACTCAAAGCAACTTTTATTACCAATGGTAATTCAGCGTTACTAGAAAATGAAATCCGCAACGGCAGGCCGGTAGCTGTTGGTTGGCTGCATCACGGGAGCGTTAAGCAGCCAACAGGTGGAGGACACTGGACATGTTGCATTGGTTTCACGGCTGATGTGTTTGTCCACAACGATCCAAACGGAGAAGCTGACTTAGTAAACGGAGGGTATGTCAGCACTTCTGCAGCAAAGGGGAAAGGGGTTAAGTACAGTAAGAAAAACTGGCTGCCCCGATGGGAATGTGACGGCAGTGGCACAGGCTGGGCAATTATCGTATCAAAGTGAAACGTAATAAAGATTTAAGGATTCGCGTCAATATCTGCTGGGAAGTTGGCGACGAAAAAAAATGCGTAACCCTCAGTAAAGAAGAGGCTTACGCAACTAGAAAATGGGTGGAAGACAACGATGGTGTTGTGTTCTGGAGCCAGGTACTACCTGATTAATCAGCGTTTTTTAAATACTGAATAGCGTTTTCTAAATTAGAAATATCATCAAAGAACAAGCCCAACCCTGTATTGCAATGTGAACACAATAAGCCCCTTACTTTATTTGTTTCGTGATCGTGGTCAACACACAAGATACCAGGAGAGGCCCCAACGCCAGGAGCCCGAGCTGATGGCACGCCACAAATTTTACACTTATGGTTTTGTTTATCTAACAAATTAAAATAGTCATCAAGGGTGAGACCATATTTTTTGAGATTTGCATTTCGAATTTTATCTTTGTATACGGTTTTATTTTTTAAACTACAGCACTGTTTACACCAAGCTCCTACCTTTCCAATTTTTCTTCCATTAGGTTCAGGTGGAAAATTTTCAAAGGGCTGAATTAAATTGCAGCTGCCACATACTTTGACATTGTCCTGGGCCAGTGCATATTGAGTTTTATACCTCACTGCATTAATCTGTTCTTTTGCGCATTTTTGACAACCCTTGCCGGCAAGGTGGTTTGTTGCCAATTGTTGAAATTCACCGTGCTTTAAACAAACGATTGTAACAGCGCTTTGCTGTCGACTAAAAGTTGTGGGCACTAAAGAATAATCGTACAGATCACCGTGAATACCCCTAGCCCTATCGATAAAATACTCGGCTCGCTGTTGCCGACTTGCACCCCTAGGGAGTTGTTGCTTATACTTGGTCATGGCCACACGTATCCTGTGGTTATTTGGCAGTGATGTTTGCGGCATCACTGCTTTTTATTTTAACTATTAACGATCTTTGGCGCGGCCCACAAGTAAACCGCCAATTTCAATAAGACGATAAACCTTGCGCAAGAACTGGTCATCACGCGGATTGGGAGTCATCGCGCAGATTGCTGAACAAGCAGCGTGAATAGCAAGGGCGACTTCGAGATACTGATTAATGTGAGCCATGGTTACTTGATGTTTTCTCTATTCTAGTTTATTTGCTATACAAAAAGTATTTGAATTCATCATTGATAATCCAATTGCCATCTTCGTGTTTTGTAAACCATTTACGCCAAACTTTAAATTGTTTATCGGAAACACATGACTCACACACAACAGTAATAAAATCCCCCTTGGGGATTACATAAACCCATTGGCGCAATTGACGCACAGCAATTGCCTGCACTTTGGGACCTGCTTTGCCTGTTAGTGTGTTATTTAATTGTTTAGAACGTTTGTTTTTCTTTTTATTTAACCAATCATTTATTTGATGTTTTGATTTGCTGACAGCAAGTGATACAAGCCACACATATTGCTTGCCTGTTTTACACCAAGGCAACAGGCGCATTTTTAGGTAAGCGTTATCTTCAAGCTTAATTGTTAGTACTTTTTTATGGCGTTTAGTCTTCATAAATACGGCATTCACGTGCCCATGGATTGTTTTCGCAATATGTTTTGAATGCTTTGGTTGGGTTGTGTTTTTTCTTAAGCAAATGCAAGATAAATTTAAACATGTGCTTAGGGGCGATCAGTAAGGGGAACAAAAAGTTCTGGTAGGTGCGCATCGGGATCTCGTTCACGTTGCCATGCTTTTGTCCATTCAGCCAATGAGTGATCATGTTCTACATCTGTAGTGTAGCTGTCGCTAGGCTCCAGGTCAAAGTTAAAAGCATCTGTGAGCGTTTCTTGAATTAAGAAGCTGCAGTCTAGATCTTCCAACAAGATGTATGAAACAGGAGCGGAAAATTCAACAACTAAACCTAAAGTATAGTCAAGCGGTTCATTCCTGGTACTAGAAACACAGATTAAATAACTCCCTGTTTCTAAAACAAAATAAAGGTCGTTACCTTTGTTTACCGTAAAATTGTTGAAGGTATTTGCCAGGTCTGAACCGGCACCCATTACGTGCCCTAAGTAAGGATAAAAGGTTTCTCCATCCGCAAGCGTACGAGAGACACTGTCCGCTTGAAAGATCATCCGTCCTTCAATTGGGTTTTTATTTAAATCAAACGCAGAAACTTCAATGTAATTAGGACGAGGTCCCCCTTTACGCGTAATGATCCAGGCTGGGCTTGTGATATTGATTTGAAACCAATGGTTCATGGTGCCGCCACCAAAGCCACCGTTTGAATATTGATTTGTATCTGCGCGACCAACGACCTTATTCTCTGGTCCTAATGAACCACGTAATTCACGCAAAGAAGTTTCGCTAAACGTCCCAAGGACTAGCGGATTTTCTTTTGTGCGTTGGCGTTGAGACGTGCTAGTTGAATAACGGGACATTATTTATTTATTACCTATCATTCCATTTTACTCTTCGGTTTCTTTTAGTAATTCAGGTTTGGTGATAGAAAATTTGTACTGGCGTTTAAGGAAAGAACTAAGTGTTCCCGCCTCTTGTTGCTGGGCATAAAACACAAGTTTATTAGCTTTGAACTCGGGTTCAAAAGGGGCAATTACTTGTGGTGGTGTGGTGCGATTAAAGCTTGACACCATGTGCAGTGGGTTAAAGCACTGCTTATTTCCACATGTTCGCGTGACGCTAAGAGTGCCGACATCGCCCCAGGCGCATTGGTATATGGCCTTGTGCAGGGTGACATTTTCGGCTGCTTGCTTGCTGTATGCCGCACGATAAGAGGGCATGCAGACACGCTTCAGTTCTTTTTGGTTTGATCGCTTGGGGCGCCAGCAGTCAACTGTTTTACCAGTCTCAATTGAGTCCCAGATTGTGGCGTATTTGTGTTTGTAGCGGGCATCGAGGTAGTTGAGGTCAAAGCCACAGATGTTTGACACGATCTTGTGGACGCACTCATAGCACCAATGTTGGTCTTGTTTGCGAATAGTGTGACCATGGGCGCAGGGGTAGCCAACGTAGTAGCCGGCCCGCTCTAGGTCATCTTCCGATAGTTTGGTTAAGTCTCCTAAGTATTGAAAGGAGACAACCGCTTCAACTGTATTAGCCATTTTCAGGATTGGTGTTGGGGTTGAAATTTGAACGCGTGGTGCGGGGCTTGGCTGCTTTGGGCTTTTTCCTGGCAAAAAGGTAGAGAAGCTTCCGGTTGTCTTTCTGCGGATTGTCATCACCATGAATGACATCCATGTTGCCGGGATCCTTACCAGTGCGCAGGTAGTACACGATGCGATGGGCGTGAAACTGGTCACCATTCATGCGAATGACGTAGTACTGACCAGTGCTGTTCCACTTGCCAGCCATGTCACCAGCCTGATGGCGGCCTGTTGTCTCCCTCCATTCCAGGGCACTGGGGTACTTGAGAGACAACTTGAGCTTGGCTCTGAGGTACCAGAGGGGTAGAAGAGGTTTGTATGCCCTTGGCATGGACTCCATAATCGGATATCCAATCATACATGCCGTGATTGGGTCCGTCAAGAAGCTGGGGAGGTGGGTGGAAAAACCGACTATACCCCTATTTTATCTTTTATATAACCAGGATTACATTTTGGTCCATTTTGTAATGATGCTCCGCCTAGGTGCCTTGTATAATCGGAATCTCAGCCCTGTCTCAAACTTGTCTCACTACACAGGTACAATCGGAAAACATTACATTTTTGCCCAAAATGTAATGCTGGCCATATAAGGGTTGAAACGGGGGTATAGTCGGAAAAACCACCCACCCTTTGCCCCTCCAGCCACCCTTATCCGTACCGACTTCGCATAAGATCCCCATCCCCTGGTACAAACCAACTATTTTTCCTGTGTTCATCAGTCTCATCACCCAATAAAAAGCCCCCGCCGAAGCAGGGGCTCTTGTCTCACCAATATCAACTCACTTGCCAAGGCGCTTTTTCTTACGCTTGCTACGTGGCTCAGGTGCCTTCTGGGGAGCGGGCTCCCTAATGTCATGGGCAGTGCCATAGGAGCCATCCAGAACCTCCTGGAACAGCCCTGAGAACTGAGGTGCGATGTTGTCCCAGTCGTAGTAGGAGGAGGTGGCACGCTCGTAGCAGAGGCGTGCAGTCTCATCAAGCTTCTCACGGTTCTCGTATAGATCCGTCAAGATTTCAGCGAGGTGATCAGAGGAAGGGCATGGCATTTCCCGTGCGTAGTTCGTATCCACATCAACGTGGTCGCAGCGGATCAGGCGTCCAGCACCCTCAAAGATCTCCTTACATGACGTATGGTCGGGCACCACCTGAGCAACGCGGCAACCAGCGTGTTCATGGTTGACCAGGCCGTGGCCCTCACCCTTGCAAGTGTTGACACCCACGTCGGCTGAGTTGTAGATGGCATTAAGGACATCCACCTCCACATTGGGGGGCCCATCCGTTTGTGCTGTAAGGATGATGCGTCCATTGGGATCTAGCCCTTCTCGCCTCATGGCCCTGGCAAACATGGGCATCAAGTCCCAACCCTGATCTTTGAGTCCCATATGTAGATACAGTTGCGTATCCGGTTTGTCCTTAGCAAACTTGGCAAAACCCTCAACCGTAATATCGATTCGTTTACGGAACTGGTTGCGGTTACCGTTGAACACTACAAAGATGTCATCCGATAAACCAAGCCGTTTACGAGCCTCACTCTTATCCATGGGATAGAACTGACCTTTGGTGACGCCGTGAGGAATCACAGCGACAGGCTTCTGGTAGCCAGCGGCCACAATTTCTTTTGCGCCAAATTCCGTATAACAAATGGACGCATCCCATTCGTTCATGGTCTCAAGGATGCACCCAGTCCAGCCATAGCTGTCCATGGGGTAGTACCCAATAAACTTGAAGGCGCCAGTCTTATGGATGTCTTGGATCTGACGATACAACTCATTCAGAATCCACAGATCATTCATGATGAAGACAAGATCTGGCTTCTCTTTCTCCACAATCTCCCTGATGCGTTGCTCACCAAAGGGTGCAGTCTGGTATCGATTAGATGAGGGATAAATCAAATACTTATCACAGAGCGGATGCGGGTCACCCCACCAGTTATTACCGAGCACTACAACTTCATAATCATCGCAAAGACGCTCAAGCACATTTTCCGTGACACGAGCAAACCCGGTCTTGGCAATGATGTCACCCGACCAGAGCAGTTTAGGACGTTTTGTTTTTTTCAAGATACTCAATTGCATTTCTAAAATAATCTACATCATCTTTGAAATAACCAAGGCCAAGGTTGCATGTTGAACAAAGGACTCCTCTTACTTTGTTAGTTTCATGGCAATGATCTACATGCCAATCCTTTGCTCCTGGACTTTTTGTTTTGCAAATTGCGCAACAATGTCCTTGTTTGGCTAGCAGGTTATTTCTTTCTTCAAGTGTTACCCCGTAAAGGCGCATTAGATTACCGGACTTTCTTTTGTCTGCGTTGTTTTCTTTCCACTCTTTTGCTTTATTTTTAGTACATTCTTTACAGATATAAGAAAGATACCCCACCCTCCTGCTGGGACCATTTTTTTTGGACGCATAGAACTCAGCGGCTTTTTTAATAACCTTGCAACAGTTGCATTGCTTTTGCGTCAAGGGCTCGGTTCGCTTGGGCCACGCCATTTACTTAATGTCAAAAAACCATTGTAACAGTTTACTGGTTTTGTTGACTTTTAACTATACAGAAGTGCAAGGAGTTGTTGATCGTACTAATTCTTTTTGTTCGGCTATTTCCGCCTTGAGTTTTGTTTTTAAAAACTCAGCTGCTCGATGCGTTTGTGTTGTATCACCACAGGTGTACAAATCGATTGCCGCATACCCAATCTCTGGCCAAGTGTGCACACTTGCATGGGACTCAGCCAACAATGCAAGCAGCGTCACGCCTTGCGGCTCAAATTTTTCACCAATGATCCGTAGGATATTGGCTTTAGCCATGACAAGAGAAGCCTCAAGCAATCGTTGAAGCTCCTCATAATCATTCAAAACCTCTGGGTTACACCCATAGAGATCTAAGATTAAATGGCGGCCGTTGCTCACATTTCTTCTGCAGCAACTTCCATTGTCTCATTAGTAGGTACATCTAGGGTAGCCCCGTAGAAATCTCGATACTTTTGACGATCAGAAGACACTTCTACAATTGACGGATAAGCCTCATACTTTTGATTTGACTCCCGTACAGCTGCATTAAATACCCGCATACCTTTGGTGTTCTTGGTGGCATACACATTTAACTTGAGCTGGTGTTTGCAGATGTCAAGGAACAAGGGTTCAAACCGGCCACGAGACATAATGCCTACATTGCAGCTACGACAAAACTCTGCATAGCTTGCATACATCCACTGGTTCCAGTTCATGTACGCACCTGAGCTTCCACCTGGTAGCGGCTTACAGAAACCAACAGGAGCAGATGCACCTGGGTCAAATACAACCTTGTGATCCAACCAATCCAGCAACGGGTTGGAACGCAGGCTTTGCTGCTTCTCATACCGCTGGAAGAAATCAACTTTCTTGCCGGTTTCCATCAGGTATGTCCGCATTTCTTCTGCAGACATATCCAATAACCAGTTCACCAGACCAGGCAGCATGGGTGCAAACACACCTTGCGGCATACCCTTGGCATCAAACTTGATCAGTTCTTTTTGCTCGGCTTGTCCACCTTCGAATGGACGATCAAACGGAACAGTGAGACGGCGACGAGCAAGACCAGAAGTATAGTCGGTTGACTGAATAGCTTCGTTGGCCGTGATCATAACAACCCCGTGGTACTGGAAGGGATCTTGACTTTCAGTCTGATACTTGCGTTCAGAACGAATCCAGTCATTACCAGTGATCGCCTTCAGTTTTGATACCGACCCACCCCAACGGTCTGCATCTTGGAACAGCAACAGCTTTTTACCCATGTAGCTAGCTGCTTCAAACCTGTTCTTCTCCAGATTTTCAAAGTCTGTTGAGTAGGTGTTCTGTTTACCGACCAGTGCTACAGCCAGGTTTGCATAGGTGGATTTACCAGATTTACCTGGACCTACAATTTCAATAAACTTCTGGATCTCATAGCAGCCAAGGAGTGTGGCCCGCAACCATGCACGTAGAACCTGAGCACGTTGCCAGCTACCGTGTTGAGTGTGCTTCAACCAGATAACAATTTCTTCACAAGTGGCAGATGCGTCATAGTTGTACGGCATCTGTTGGATCATGTGAAGCTCCCTGTCAAAAGGAAGTAGTTCACGTGTATCAATATTTAGGACACCATTGGTGAACAAGAGGTATTCACCACCTTCATACCAATTATCAAATGCCAGCTCAGCCTGCAGCTGAGCAAAGACATCATTCATAAGGTTTGTACTGAACCCCTTAGGAAGGAAGTCACCCAACTCCTTGAGCTTGCCCCTTATATCACCAAGCACGTCGATCTTGGTCAACGGTGACCAGAGGCCTTTCTTTTTGTCCTTCTCATATAAGAAGAACTGACCATGGGGTTGACTGTACAGCAGATTGCCCCTATACATTTGGAGCAATACATCCGTGACCTTATCCGATGAAGGGTTCCGTCCTTTGGAGTCTTCTCCTTCTTTGTCTACCTGTTTTGCCGGCACATGCTTCGTCTTCTTTTCAAAGACAGGAGCCTGTTCTAATGTGGTTGCCTGACTCATCTCTAGATCCTGTTCTAATTCTTCCAGCAGTTTCGACACATGTTCTAATGTCGCATCATCGACATTCATCGCCCTGTGATCCTGGGGAGGCTGCCAACCGTTCTCCTTCGCAATGTGAACAAGAGAACCAATCCCACGACCACCCCCACGACTAAACGACAGCCACCGGCGGTGACATTCGCCATCTTTATACTTATCCGATTGCCTGGACCAGTTATCCCATTCATCTAATAGGGATTCATCCAGCGAGTGAAGCGACTGACCGACCGTGATCCAAATGTCATAGTCATCAGTTGCTTCCGGAGGCAGTGCCCACATTGCCTCCCTTGCCAACTTCATGTCCCGATCAAGATCGATCTGAACATTGACTGCAAAACTTGGGCCAACAAGCCGAGTAGTTTCCTTGGCAGGGACCCCCTGCTTTACATTTTTATTGATGATGGCATTCAGCAGCCATTCCGGAAACTCAGGCAGTTCCTGGACCCACTCAAAACCACAGTCCTCACCCGTAAAGTAACCATCGGTCTCAGGGTGCAGACCCATTAGCACACCCTGGTGCCGCTTCCAAAGAATCTCAAGTTTTTCCTTGTTTTCTTTCCCGTGCCAGGTGTATTTATTTCTGACGAAATGCTTATGATTTTCCCGTTTCAGGCGATAAAGCTTGCGTTCACGCCCGATTTTGCCACTGAAAACGGTCAGCGTTTGGGGCAATGCTTCATTAAGAGGCAAGCCAGAGAGTTGTTCAATAAGTGGATAGACGCTCGGTCCATCAACATCAACCCAGACCAAGCCATAAGGATAGTTGTAGACAGGGCCGCCAAGTAAACCGACAGCTTTGCATTTGCCGGTAAGGATTTCCTCCTCAATTTCCTGTGGACTAAATGGCTTGTTTTGCCAACCTGATACATATGGATCTTTGTTTGCGCCGAGCGGCGTAAGCGGCCAATCCTTGGGGATGTAGTCAAGACGTACCTCGCCGGGTTTCAGGGTCAATTGTTGTTTGCTTGTCATGCTTCCGTGTGCTGCTTGATCTCTACTTTAAAGTCCCGCTCAGGGAATACCGCCTCTTTTACCAACATATACGCATGAAAATGCATGTTGGTAGGCAGACAAAAACAATCTCCGTCAGCCGCATTCATCATGAGGCTTTGGAGCGTATTCATCCACTCACCAACGGAAATAACGTGGATTTCCATCGGGGGGTTGGGTTGTGTGTCTTCTTATCCTACGGCCCCCAATTCAAGCTGCTCGCAAATAATTCTGTAGATTACTTGGTCTCACCAGACGCAGCTTGAGCTTTTTCAATTTCCTCATCCCACTCTTTCATGATCTGGTTGTAGGAATCTACTGGGTCTCTACCGTTCTCAATACAAGACGAAGTTGCGACAGACCAAGCAATACGCTTGCGCAGCTCGAGGGGATCATTTGGATTCCAGACCATAACTCAAATCAAATCAGGATCATAAACATTACAGCGTTCGATCTGGCTGTAGTACTCCTCTACCACCTTCAACCAGTCACCCCTTAACGAATCTAAAAACTTCCTGGAGATCTTAAAGACTTGAGTGCGGACAGGCGTGGACACTAAGATGGCTGCCTGCTGGACCCGCATCCCAAGAGTCTGCTCGATACCAAGGTCGTACGCAGCAAGTTGCTTGCACGTCTTTTTAAATTTCATGTGCCCACCGAGGATGTCGCGCCACTCCATTGACCCCTTCTCCAGGTCCTTGGGCCACTTGCGACTGTAGGGTTTGACACTGGTCTTAAGGTCGGCAAGCGTCAGTTTGTTCCCTACAACACCAATGATGTCAGGCGAACCAACCCAAGCCCTGCCCTCGTCATCGTGTGCCCACACCCTACCGATACCATCGTCTGATAGTGTGAATTGATGCTTGTCGAGCAGAGGAGTTTCAGCCCATAGCACCTCGTCAAACTGATCGAGAATCCCTGGCATACCAGCCCAAAAGTCCTGGTACTCCTCCGCAATTTCAGGGTTCTTATCCCCTTTTAAGTAGCATTCCATGCCATAGTGGATAGCTGTACCGCGCTCGGCAGCAGCTTCTTTTACGCCTGGATTGTTCTTACTCCACATCTCCAGCTTCCGTTTGTTTGCTTCGGATGCTGTCTCTGAGATAATTGTTGTGACCGATGGCGCCGGCCCTGTTACAAACGGTGTATGGTAGTGTCGCTTTCCGTTAATTGTAATACGGGCGGGGCGGCTGTTCAGCTCCCGCATCAACTCTGGTTGCTCTTGATATTTCAGCGACCATGGATCGCTTGTTTCAATTCTAGCAACCATTGAAGGTTTTGTATATTGCTGTTATCCTAGCGTATATGCCTAGCTATTGACGATGGAAAACCAAAGGCGGACAATTATGTGGCTGATTGCAGCTATTGTTCTTGTCGTAGGGCTTGACGCCTACCTGTTTATTGCCGAAGTTTTTAAAAACCAATGAACAAATCAGTGCTCTGGATCCAAGGCTGGTACAACTGCCTGTCCTGGATCATTCAAGAAATTATCAGCCGCTACTGCCCAGACCTAAACATTGCAACCTTGCCAACCCACCCTGAGGATTACCTCTGGTACGCCGAGCGTTTTAATGGTCGCGCCGCCATGCTTGCCGTGATCTTCATCTTGCAATGGGAGTTTGTAACCCACAAATCCATCTGGGAGTTTGCAGGTGTCTATTAACCTCACCAGGTTTTATTACGACATCGATGACGAGCAGCGCACCGGCCTCTTGAATCAATGCGTGGTTGACGACGTTGAGACGATTGAAGCCGATGCGTTTGAATTGGAGTTACAATCCAAGGATATTGAATACATCCGAGTCGACCTGTGACCCAAGCAACGGACTGGACCACGTATTTTTCTACGGTCAAACCTAGGCTTGGCGCTCGGGCTGATGGCTTCCAAAAAATTTTCCAACACCTAAATGGGGTCAAAAATCCCATTATTATTGAGACAGGTACGTACCGAGAGGAAGACAACTACACGGGCGATGGCTGCTCTACCCTCCTTTTTGACGCGTACGTTAGTGCCCATAGCGGCCAGTTGATTTCCGTTGACATTGACCCAAATGCTTGCGAGCTAGCCAGTTCAAGTACCAGCAGTAACACTGAGGTTATTGAGTCAGACTCGATTGAGTTTCTTGGCACCCTGGAGGGGCGCTGTGATCTGTTGTACTTGGACTCGTACAACATCACAAATTGGAATAAGGATTGGGCACCAGCAGCTCATCACCTCAAGGAGTTGTTTGCTGCTAAGAACATCATCAATCCTGGCACCTTAATCATTGTTGATGACAACATCACAACACCACAAGGCAAACGTCTTGGCAAAGGACGTTTGATTTATGAACTAATGGAATCTCTTGGTATCCCTGCGTTTCTTGACAGCTATCAAGTGGGTTGGATTTGGGAAGAACTACAGTAAACCCTACTGTTTTTTCCGGTATATCCCATAGGTATATCCACAAAAATGCGTCACACTTAAGATAGTGCTACTGTTGAGGATAGAATGCCACAAGTAATTCTTTTACCACGAAACCCCAAAGGTTCTGAAATGACTCTTTCCAATCAGGTTAAACAAGCCCTTGATAATGCCACGGCAAATCTGCGCGAAGCCCTTGCGTTTGCCGCACGTACCGAGCATCCTGTAACGATCAGCACACTAACCGACATCCTGGTACGCCTAGAGTCCTTGGAGTCCATCGAGGAAATTATGCACAAGTTTGGTAAGCAGCACGACATCCCCACCAACTTTGGCTAAGTATAAACTTCCAACGGAGGCTGAACGCCTCCAAAATTATTTTTGGGAACTCGAAGCAAAGATCCCTAACCCTGGTAAGGACTGGGCACGGTCTGCCAAAGAATGTAAGTGGCTTAAAATATTAAAAGAAAGAGAACTAAAGTCGAGTGGCTCAAGACGATAGCAAGTATTCCAAACCGGAATTACGTGAGCGCATCAAAGATCGTGTGATGGCTGGCTCTAAGGGTGGCAAGCCAGGCCAGTGATTTTGTGCTATAGTAAGAAAAGCACAAACCAACCAATGCAAAAACTTTGCCGGGAATGCGGAACTAGAAAGCCGTATGAAAATTTTGCAAACAAAGGGTACAACTCAGCCGGCAATATAAAAAGAGACAGCGTATGCAAGGATTGCAGATCTTTGATCAACCGTCGATTTAGATTATTGTATGGAGCAGACGGTCAAAAACAATGCTCTAAATGTGCTCATTATTTAGATTGGGATTGCTTTAGAAGAAGAAAGCAAGACGGTAAATTATATCTTCATTCTTCATGCAAAACTTGCAATAAGTTAAGTTGGGATAAATGGGTAGATAACAATAAAGAACATTATCAAAAAGTTAAAAAACAAGGGCAAGATTTATTACATCACAATCACAAAAAATATGAGCGCAGAGGAATAACAAAAGA
>Ga0181344_1000022_pt1 | contig 75878 bp, 74 predicted proteins | sample Su13VDMLBDD_FD_130098 | JGI IMG/M metagenome (GOLD analysis project Ga0181344, IMG submission 130098) | Freshwater viral communities from Lake Michigan, USA - Su13.VD.MLB.D.D | ecosystem: Environmental > Aquatic > Freshwater > Lake | place: USA: Michigan | collected 2013-07-15
CGGGCGTAATCCTCGGGGCCGCACAGCGTCTCGCCGAAGCCCGCGGGTATCGGATGCTTGTCAATCGTCTCGTGGCTCATCGTCCCCTCCTGGCCCCGCCGCCGCAACCCGCCCTGACCCGCCGCCGCCCGGCAGCAGCCCGGCAGCAGCCCGGCAGCGGCCCGCAGGCGCGCTCGGTCCTCGAAAACGATGTTAATCACATTCCAGATTTTCTGTTAAGTGCTTTTTTAAAAACAATAATCTTGAAAACAAATTCACGATTTTCGATGCGGAAATGTAAATTATTCACAAGCTTGCCAAGACCGCGCCGGAACGGCAGCCTTTGCGCATGAACAGGGATCCGATCCGCGCCGCCGATGACGAGGCCCGCCAGCGCGCGCGCCGGATGCTGGCCGCGATGCGCCATGCGGTGTTGGCGGTCAACGACCCGGACACCGGCCACCCGCATCTGTCGAAGATCGCCTGCCAGATCGGCCCGGACGGCGCGCCCCTGGCGCTGCTGTCGGGGCTGGCGGTCCACAGCCGGGCGCTGGCCGCCGATCCGCGCGGGGCGCTGCTGGTGGAAACGCAGAACGGCCGCGGCGACCCGATGATCTGGCCGCGCCTGTCCCTGCGGATCGTGGCCCGGGCGATCGACGATCCCGGCGGGCTGCGCGACCGCTGGCTTGGCGCGCATCCCAAGGCGGCGGTCTTCATCGACCTGCCCGATTTCCGGTTCTGGCGGCTGACGCCGCAAGCGGCGTTCCTGAACGCAGGGTTCGGCGCGGCGTTCCGGTTGACGCCGGCCGATCTTGGCGCCGATCCTGGCGCCGATCCTGTCCTTACATGAAGAAACGCCGCGACAAGGCCGCGGCGGTTTGGCGCCTTATTGCGGGCGGTCCATCCGGGCATAGACGGACACCTTGCCCTTGACCCCCGAGGGCCAGTTCAGCCGGATCTGACGCCTGGTGGTGCCGATCTCGGTCTGGACCCAGGGGGCGGCATCCACGCGCGTTCCGGCGGCATCGACGATGGCCGATTCCGCGATCACCGACTGGACCGACTTGGCCCATCCCTTGAAGGGCAGCCCCTCGATCACCGGAAGCGTCCAGCTGGCCGCGGCCGAAGCCTGGTTGTGCTGCAACATCAGCGGGTTCGCGACATAGCTGTTGATCCCGTTGAAGGTGTTCCCCTCGAATTGCAGGTTGCGCATGTTGTTGTAGTTCAGATCCGCGATCGAGGTATCGACCCGCTCGATCCGGTCGACATTGCCGTAAAGCGCCTTGAAGACGTTGCTGGTGACCGTCAGCCCGTGGATGAAGTGGCCGGTGCCATGGGGCTTGACCGTCAGCCAGGTGAACCAGGCGGCGGTGTTGGAACACAGGCAGGTGTTGCCGGTGACCGTCAGCCCGCCAAAGCTGAACTCGGACCCGGTGAAGTTCGGCTCGGCGCTGTGTTCGTTGGTCCACTCGATCGAGGCGTTGTCGATGTAGTTGCCGGTCACCGTGGTCTGCACGTTGGGTTGGGTCAGCACCAGTCCGGCATAGCGCAGCCCTTCGCCCGAACCGTCGCCCTGAAACCAGTGGTTGCCCGAGATGATGTGCCCGCCGCCGTCGGCCACCATGAAATGCGCGAACCGGACGAAACGGTTGTCGCGGATCTTCACGTCGTTGGCGTTGACGTTGATGGCGATGGTGGTCCGCTGCTGGGCGGGCAGGTCCATCTCGCTTGACAGGAACTGGCAGCGGTCCACCAGCAGATCCTGGCAGCCCCGGCCGATGGACGTGATGCCGCGGTCCTTGGGCTTGGTCACGTAGCAGTCGCGCAGCGCGATCATCTCGCCCTTGGGGGGCAGCATGATGCCGCTGGCCACCCCCTCGCAGTTCAGGTCCAGATCGACGAAGTTCAGCCGCGAGATCTGCTCGACGCCGGAAAAGTCGAACAGATAGCGATACCGTTCAAAGGTATAGCTGCGCGTTCCGGCCCCGCCGTAAAGGGGCTGCGACAGGGTCAGGGTCTTGGCCGCGACATCCTTGGCGTTCACGTAAACCTCGCGGCCCACCCCGTTGCCGATGACGCGGCTGCCGATCTCGATGGCGGCGACATTGGCGACGCCCGACAGCCGCAGCGGCTGCGCGGGGTCGTAGGTGGCCGTGCTGGTCCATTTGCCGTCGTCCCAGGCGGTGCCCGCCTTGGCGCTGATGCTGCCGTTGCAGATCACGCGGCGGTTGGAGAACCCCGTCAGGTCCGGCGCGAGCCTGCCCACGACCAGCGGCTCCTCCAGATCGACGCGGCGGCCGCACAGGTCCAGCGAAACATGGTCGGTATAGCCGAACAGGGCCTGAAGCGCCTTCTTCATGCCCAGCGTCTCGCTGCCGAAGGCATCGGCGTAGGTGGGAAAGTTGTAGCTTTGCAGAAACGAGACGCTGGTGGCGTCGGGCGTACGGATCGTTCCCTTGAAGCGGACCTTGCTGTTCAGCCCCAGGTCGCCGCTGATGAAGAACGTCCCCTCGGGCACCAAGATCCAGCCGCCCTTGGCCGCCTGGTCGGCCGCGACAAAGGCCGCGCGGTCGTTGGTGACGTTGTCGCCCCTGGCGCCATAGTCGCGCACGTCCACCCAGTCGATCAGCGAGGGGATGAAGGCCGATGTCACGTCCTCGATGCGCACCGATTCTATGCGGAAGGCACCGCCGTTGGCGCCGACCAGATCCAGCCCGAAATGGCCATACACCGGCGCGGTGCCCCAGGCCATGTCCACGCCCGGCCGGGATCCGACGCCGACAATGGCGCTGATTTCCATCGCCTCGCCATAGGCGGTCAGGGGCACGGCGGGGCCGACCTCGACCAGGCCGTCCACATGGGCGCGCGACCCGTTGCCCGCCCAGCCGGCGATGCGCGCGGAACACAGCGCGCCCGCCACCGCCTTGACGCGGGCCGAGACGCGCAGATAGACGCCGGGGATCATCGGCGTCTCGCCCATGAAGCGGATGCTGGTGGTGGTCTGCTGCTTCATCACCTCGAGGCAGGTGCCGAAATCCTGGTCCGCCGGAACCAGCGCGCCATTGTCGGCCGAGGCCCAGGTGGCGCTGCCCGGCGTCCCGTTCGTCATGGACCAGGCGTTCAGCCCGCCCCGGAAAGCGGGCGGCATCAGCAAAAGCCCGTTGGTGATCGCGATGTTCATGACCTATCTCCTTCAGCCGCGGCAGGCGCATGGGTGAAGGGATAGTTACCAGACGGTTAACGCGGCCTTGACGGGGCGGGCGTTGCAGCCCGGCCCCGCGCAACGGCCGTCAGAAATGGATCGCCCGGCCATAGGCGTCCAGAACCGCCTCGTGCATCATCTCGGACAGGGTGGGATGGGGGAACACCGTTTCCATCAGATCCTGTTCGGTGGTTTCCAGCTGCCGCCCGACGACATAGCCCTGGATCAGTTCGGTGACTTCCGCGCCGACCATGTGCGCGCCCAGCAGCTCGCCCGTCTTGGCGTCGAAGACGGTCTTGATCATGCCTTCGGGCTCGCCCAGGGCGATGGCCTTGCCGTTGCCCACGAAGGGGAAGCGGCCCACCTTGACCTCGTGGCCCAGTTCCTTGGCCTTGGCCTCGGTCAGGCCCACGCTTGCCACCTGCGGGTGGCAATAGGTGCAGCCCGCGATGGAGGAAGGCTTGACCGGATGCGGATGCCCGCCCGCGATAAGTTCGGCCACCATCACGCCCTCGTGGCTGGCCTTGTGCGCAAGCCAGGGCGCGCCCGCCACGTCGCCGATGGCATACAGCCCCTCGACCCCCGTGCGGCAGTATTCGTCGGTCAGGACATGGGTGCGGTCCACTTTCACGCCCAGGTCTTCCAGCCCCAGGTTCTCGACATTGCCGACGATACCCACGGCAGAGATCACGGTGTCGAAATCCTGCGTCTCGGTCTTGCCGCCGGTCTCGATATGGGCGGTCACGGTCGCGCCCTTGCGGTCCAGCTTCCTGACCGTGGCCTTTTCCAGGATCTTCATGCCCTGCTTGACGAACTGCTTCTTGGCGAAGGCGCTGATCTCGGCATCCTCGACCGGCAAAACGCGGTCCATCACCTCGACCACGGTGGTATCGGCGCCCAGCGTGTTGAAGAAGCTGGCGAATTCGATGCCGATGGCGCCCGACCCGATCACCAGCAGCTTCTTGGGCATGTGCGGCGGCACCAGCGCGTGCTTGTAGTTCCAGACCAGCTTGCCGTCCGGCTCCAGCCCCGGCAGTTCGCGGGCGCGGGCGCCGGTCGCCAGGACGATGGACTTGGCGGTGACTTCCTCGGTCCCCTTGTCGGTCTTGACGCTGATCTTGCCGGGCGCCACCAGCCGCGCCTCGCCCATGATGGTGGTGACCTTGTTCTTCTTGAACAGATGCCCGATGCCGCCGGTCAGCTGCTTGGCCACGCCGCGCGACCGGGCCACGACCTTTTCCAGGTCGAAGCCGATCCCTTCGGCGGACAGCCCGAAATCCTTGGCGCGGTGCATCAGGTGGAACACCTCGGCCGAACGCAGCAGCGCCTTGGTGGGGATGCAGCCCCAGTTGAGGCAGATGCCGCCCAGGTGCTCGCGCTCGACGCAGGCCACCTTCAGGCCCAGCTGAGCGCCCCGGATCGCGGCGACATAGCCGCCTGGCCCGGCGCCAATCACCACCATGTCGAAATTCTGGGCCATAGGCTTCCCCCGTCAGATCACGATAGTTCAGCGTTAAACCAATCGTGGAGGGGGGACAAGCAGCCCGGTCACGCGGCGCCGGAAGACTGCCGAAGGGCCGGATCGGATTGCTTGTCGTCCAGCGCGGCCTCGACCGCGATGGTTGTGGCATTGGGGGTGATGACGGCGAAATTGCCCTGCTCGTCCGGGGTCAGCGCCCGGCGGCGAGTGGTGCGCCAGGCGGCATAGGCGGTCAGCATCGCCAGCAGCACGGACATGTAGACCCAGAAGCCGTCGGGGCCGACAAGCTCCATCAGCCAGCCGGTGATGACCGGCCCGCCCATGGATCCGATGCCATAGATGAACAACAGCCCGGCCGAGGCCGCCGCCATGTCCGCCTGGTCCAAGTAGTCGTTGGTATAGGCCAGCAGCAGCGCGTAGATCGGGTTGGCGATGCCGCCCATCAGCGCGCCGGCGACCACCAGCCCCAGGGTGCCCGGCTGCACGGCAATGGCGGCGATGCCCGTCAGCGCCCCCACGGCGGCCAGCATCAGCACCAGCTTGCGCCGGTCGTAGCGGTCGGAAATCCAGCCGATCGGATATTGCAGCACCAGCCCGCCCGCATAGCTGGCCGCCACGAACAGCGAGATCTGCGCGACCGACAGCCCGACGGTCGCCCCCCAGACCGACGACATGCCCGACAGCACCGCGAAAACCCCTCCCATCAGGAAGATCCCCACGCAGCCCAGCGGCGAGGCGCGGTAAAGCTGGCGGAAGGTCATGCGCTTGATCGTCTGGAACTGGGGGGCGGGACGCGCGGACAGCAGGATCGGCATAAAGGCGAAGGACACCAGCACGGAGGCCACGATGAACAGCGTGTATCCGCCCGGATCGCTGGTGTTCAGCAGCGCCTGCGCCGCCACGATCCCCAGCAGCTGCACGATCATGTAGGCCGACAGCGTCTGGCCCCGGTTCTCGTTGGTGGATCCCGCGTTCAGCCAGCTTTCGGACGCGATATAGACCCCGCAGAAGCAGAAGCCGATCACGCAGCGCAGGGCCGTCCACCAGATCCAGTTCGGCTCCACCGAATACAGCACCAGCACCGACGAGATCATCGAGCCGAGCGCCGCGAAGACCCGCACATGGCCCACGTTCTTGATCAGGCCGGGCACCGTCAGGCTGCCCAGCAGAAAGCCCGCAAAATAGCCCGACATGACCACCGACATCTGCAAGGTCGGAATGCCTTCCAGCCCGCCCCGGATGCCCAGCAGCGTTCCCTGCATCCCGTTGCCGACCATCAGCAGCAGGATGCCCAGGAACAGCGGCCATGTCGTTCGCAGCACGGAAAGCATCGGAAGTCCCGTTCCAGAGAGTCGCGGTCCGCCGCCATCTGTGGCCCATCTGGCGGAAAGGGGCCACCCGTAAAGCGACCCTACGGGATCAACAGCGACGCATCGCCATAGCTGAAGAAGCGGTATCCCGTCCGAACCGCATGGGCATAGATCTTTCTGATCCTGTCCTGCCCCATCAGCGCCGAAACCAGCATCAGCAGCGTCGATTTCGGCAGGTGGAAATTGGTCATCAGACCGTCCGTCACCCGGAAGCGGTAGCCGGGATAGATGAAGATGTCGGTTGTTCCCTCGAAGGGGCGGACCGTGCCGTCGGCCTCGGCGGCCGATTCGATCAGCCGCAGCGCGGTGGTGCCGACCGGGATCACGCGGCGGCCTTCGGCCTTGGCGCGGTTGAGGGCGGCGGCGGCATCCGCGCCGACCTCGCCCCATTCGGCATGCATCCGGTGGGTTGTCACGTCCTCGACCTTGACCGGAAGAAAGGTGCCCGCGCCGACATGCAGGGTGACATGGACGAACTCGACCCCCTTGGCCGCCAGCCGGTCCAGCAGCGCGGCGTCGAAATGCAGGCTGGCGGTGGGCGCGGCGACGGCGCCCTGGCGGGCGGCCCAGACGGTCTGGTAATCCTGCCGATCCTGGTCGTCGGGCGCGCGCAGGGCGGCGATATAGGGCGGCAGCGGCATCGCGCCCACCTTCTGCAACGCCGCATCGAAGGCGTCGCCCTGGGCGTCGAAGCGCAGGCGCAGTTCGCCGTCCCCGATGTCGGCCACGGCGGCGGACAGGGCCTCGCCGAAGCGGATCACCTCGCCCGCGCGCAGCTTGCGCAAGGGTTTCGCCAGCGCTCGCCAGCCGTCGGCGGCGGGTTCCAGCAGCGTCACCTCGATCCGCGCCACGGCCTCGCCCTGCGGCGTCCGGCGGCTGCGCGTGCCGGTCAGCCGCGCCGGAATGACCTTGGTGTCGTTCAGAACCAGCACATCGCCCGGGCGCAGGATCTCGGGCAGGTCGCCGACGCGCCGGTCGTCCATCCCGGCCCCCTGGGCCAGCAGCAGCCGCGCCGCCGTGCGGGGGCGCGCCGGGCGCGTGGCGATCAGTTCCGGGGGAAGGTCGAAATCGAAATCGGACAGCTTCATGGGCGCCGCTTCTGCGCCCCCCGCGCCCCTGCGTCAAGCCGCAGCGGTCACCAAGCAAAAAAGTCAGCTTTACATTTCCGACAGAATCGCTAACTTTCCTTGGAACAGGAGCTTCGTGATGATTGTCTGCCACTGCACGCAAATCTCGGATCATGAGATCAAGGCGGCCATCGACTGGATGAGAACGGCGGACCCCCAGACGATCATCACGCCGGGAAAGATCTATCACGCGCTCGGCAAGCGCGCCGATTGCGGCGGATGCATGCCGCTCTTTCTGGACACCATGCGTCACTGCGATAATCTGGGTGTGGCCCCGCCGATTTTGCGGGCAAAATCAGATATCGCAAAGGACACCCACCATGAAGGGCGACGCAAAGGTCATCGACTATCTCAACGCGGCGCTGCGGTCTGAACTGACCGCCGTCAGCCAGTACTGGCTGCATTACCGTTTGCAGGAAGATTGGGGCTTCGGCCATATCGCCGAGAAGTCGCGCGCCGAGTCCATCGAGGAGATGCACCACGCCGACCGGCTGATCAAGCGAATCATCTTCCTGGAAGGCCATCCGAACCTTCAGAAGCTGGATCCGCTGCGCATCGGTCAGACCCTGCGCGAAACCCTGGATGCCGACCTGGCCGCCGAATACGACGCCCGCACCCTGTATCTGGAAGCGCGGGAATACTGCTCCAGCATCAACGACCAGGTGTCCAAGGCGCTGTTCGACGATCTGATCGAGGACGAGGAAGGCCATATCGACTTCCTGGAAACCCAGATCCAGCTTTACGAGACGATCGGCGCCCAGAACTATGGCCAGCTGAACGCCAAGCCCGCGGACAAGGCGGAATAAGGCGGACCGGCATTCGGCGGACACGCGCGCGGGGGCATCGGAAACGGCGCAGGCCTGAATGCCGCTTGGCCCCGCTTATCCCAGCCAGCGCCGCGCCAGATCGGGCAGTTCGTCGAAATGCCCGATCAGCGCGTCCGGCGCGAGGCGGGAAATCGCCTCGCCCTCGGGACCGAAGGACACCAGCGCCACCCTGACCCCCGCCGCCGCCGCCGTCTTGCGGTCGGTTTCGGTATCGCCCACCAGAAACGACGCGGGCACGCTGCCCCCCGCCCGTTCGACCGCCGCGCGGTAGGGACGCGGATCGGGCTTTCGGACCGGCAGCGTGTCCGCCGCGATCACCGACGCGAAGCGGTCCCGCACGCCAAGCGCGTGCAGCAGCGTTTCGGCCAGGCCGCCCGGCTTGTTGGTGCAGACGGCCAGGACGTGCCCGTCCGCCCGGAGGCGGTCCAGCACCGCCTCGACCCCGGGATAAAGCTTCGTGTGAACGGCGATGTTGTCGCCGTAATGGTCCAGCAGGCGGGGATAATCCTCGTCCTCGGCCCCCGGCGGCAGCAGCAGGTCCGCGCCCATCCGCCCGTAGCCCGCCCGCAGCATGGCCCGCCCGCCGTGAAACGCCGTCAGCGCGTCGGCGACCGGGTCCAGCGCGACCTCGATCCCGCGCGCCCGGAAGCAGGCGTTCGCCGCCGCGATCAGGTCGGCCGAGGTGTCGGCCAGCGTGCCGTCCAGATCGAAGACCACCGTTCCCGTCATGCGCCGCTTTCCTCCGTAACGATCCGACACCAAAGGTGAATGCGCCGGGCCTTCCCTGCGCGCCTTGTCCCGATTAGAACGCCCGGCAACGAATTGGAACAGATGCTGGGGACAGACATGGCAGAGAAGCCGGTGGCGATCGTGGTTCTGGCGGCCGGTCAGGGCAGCCGCATGCAGTCGGACCTGCCCAAGGTGCTGCACCGGCTGGGCGGGATGCCGCTGGTCGGACATGCGCTGGCCGTCGCTCGCACGCTGGAGCCCGAACAGGTGATCGTGGTCGCGGGCCATGGCGCCGACCTGGTGGCCAAGGCCGTGGGCAGGATCGACCCGGACGCGCGCATCGTGCTGCAACCCGAACAGCTTGGCACCGGCCACGCCGTCCGACAGGCCCTGCCCGAGCTTGAGGGCTTCGAGGGCAAGGTGGTCGTTCTTTACGGCGACACCCCCTTTATCGGCGAGGACACGCTGGCCGCGCTGGCCGCCCATCCCGCGGATCTGGTTGTTCTGGGCTTCGAGGCCGAGGATCCCGGCCGCTACGGCCGTCTGATCGTCACCGACCGGGGATTGGAGCGGATCGTCGAATACAAGGATGCCGATGCGGCGGTGCGGGGTATCGCCTTGTGCAACAGCGGCGTCATGGCGCTGGACGCGGCGCTGCTGCGGCAGTTGATCGTGCGGCTGACGAACCAGAACGCGTCGGGCGAATACTACCTGACCGACCTCGTGGCGCTGGCCCGCGCCGAAGGCCGCAGCACCGATGTCGTCACCTGCGACGAGGCGGAAACCCTGGGCATCAACACCCGGACCGAACTGGCCGGGGCCGAGGCCGCCTTTCAGGACCGCGCCCGCCGGCGGGCGCTGGAGAACGGCGTGACGCTGAGCGATCCCTCGACCGTCTGGTTCGCGCTGGACACGGCCATCGGGCGCGATGCGGTGATCGGCCCCAACGTCGTTTTCGGCCCCGGCGTCACGGTGGAATCGGGGGCCGAGATCCTGCCCTTCTGCCACCTGGAGGGCTGCCATGTCTCGTCCGGCGCCACCGTCGGGCCGTTCGCCCGCCTGCGCCCCGGCGCGGAACTGGGAGGCGACGTGCATGTCGGCAACTTCGTGGAAATCAAGAACGCCGTGCTGGACGAAGGCGTGAAGGTCGGCCACCTGACCTATCTGGGCGACGCCCATGTGGGCGAACACAGCAACATCGGCGCGGGCACCGTGACCTGCAACTATGACGGCGTGATGAAGCACCGGACCGAAATCGGCGCCCGCGCCTTTATCGGCAGCGACACGATGCTGGTCGCCCCCGTGCGCGTGGGCCATGACGCCATGACCGGATCGGGTTCCGTGATCACCGCCGACGTGCCCGACGGCGCCCTGGCCCTGGGGCGCGCCCGGCAGGCGAACAAGCCCGGCCTCGCCACCCGCCTGATGGCCGCCCTGCGCGCGAAGAAGGAGGCCCGCTGATGTGCGGCATCATCGGAATCCTGGGCTCTCACGAGGTTTCGCCCCAACTGGTCGATGCGCTGCGGCGGCTGGAATACCGCGGCTACGACAGCGCCGGGGTCGCCACCGTTGACGCCCGGGGGCGGCTGGACCGGCGCCGCGCCGTGGGCAAGCTGGTCAACCTGTCCGACCGGCTGGTCCACGACCCCCTGCCCGGCCATATCGGCATCGGCCACACCCGCTGGGCCACCCACGGCGCCGCGACCGAGGCGAACGCCCATCCCCACCAGTCCGGCCCCGTGGCCGTCGTTCACAACGGCATCATCGAGAATTTCCGCGAACTGCGCGACGAGCTGGCGTCCCTCGGCATCCAGCCGCAGTCGCAAACCGACACCGAAACCGTGGCGCTGTGGACCGCCCATCACATGAACGCGGGCGCATCGCCCCTCGAGGCCGCGCGCAGCACGCTGGCGCGCCTGCGGGGCGCCTTTGCCCTGGCCTTTCTGTTCGACGGAGAGCAAGACCTGATGATCGCCGCCCGCAAGGGCAGCCCGCTGGCCATCGGCCATGGCAGCGGCGAAATGTTCCTGGGATCGGACGCCGTGGCGCTGGCGCCCTTTACCGACCGCATCACCTATCTGGAGGACGGCGACCACGCCGTCCTGACCCGCGCGGGGGCGCGGATCTTCGATGCGGCGGGCAACCAGACCAACCGGATCGAGGCCCGCATCGACACGGGCGCCACGGCCATCGACAAGGGCGGCTATCGCCACTTCATGGCCAAGGAGATCGCCGAACAGCCCGTGGTGATCGGCGACGTGCTGACCCACTATGTCAAGGACGGCCGGATCGTGCTGCCCGAGGGGCTGGACTTCCGGGACGTGGACCGCATCAGCCTGGTCGGCTGCGGCACCGCGCATCTGGCGGGCCATGTCGCGAAATACTGGTTCGAGCAACTGGCGGGCCTGCCCTGCGACATCGACGTGGCGTCCGAGTTCCGCTATCGCGAGCCGCCGTTGTCGCCCCGAAGCTGGTTCATCGCCGTCAGCCAGTCCGGCGAGACCGCCGACACGCTGGCCGCGCTGCATTACGCCAAGGATCACGTCGCCCGCACCGTGGGGCTGGTGAATGTCGGCACCTCGGCCATCGCGCGCGATTCCGACATCGCCCTACCCACCCGCGCGGGAATCGAGGTCAGCGTGGCCTCCTCCAAGGCCTTCACCTGCCAGTTGACGGTTCTGGCGATCCTGGCGCTGAAGGCCGCCCGCGACCGGGGCCGCATCGACGACGCGGTTCTGGCCGCGCATCTGGCGGACCTGCGCAGCGTTCCCGGCCTGATGCAGCAGGTGCTGAATCTGTCCGACGACTGCCGCGCGCTGTCGGAATGGCTGTCGCAGGCCCGCGACGTGCTGTTTCTGGGCCGGGGCGCGCTGTATCCCGTGGCGCTGGAAGGCGCGCTGAAGCTGAAGGAGCTGAGCTATATCCACGCCGAGGGCTATGCCTCGGGGGAACTCAAGCACGGCCCCATCGCGCTGATCGACCGCGACGTGCCGGTGGTCGTGCTGGCGCCCCACGACGCGCTGTTCGAAAAGACCGTGTCGAACATGCAGGAGGTGATGGCCCGCCACGGCCCGATCCTGCTGCTGTCGGACGAGGCCGGGCTTTCGGCGGCCGGCCACGGGGTGCAGGCCACGCTGCGGATGCCCTCGGGCGGGGGGGTGTTCCAGCCGATCCTGTATGCGATCCCGATTCAGTATCTGGCCTATCACACGGCGGTCGCCAAGGGCACCGACGTGGACCAGCCCCGCAACCTGGCGAAATCGGTGACGGTGGAATAAGGGACCCGCGCCCTGCCGGGCGGGACCGGATACCGCGCCGCCCGACCCCCGGAAGGCGCGCACCCGCCAGATGGCGGAACGCGCCCGGGAAAAGGTCCGACGGTTCCTTGCCGGCGACAACCGGACAACGGCCCCGGCGCGGCGGCGGGCGCAGGCCGTCCCCGCAAGGCCCGGCGGCAGGAACGGCACCCGGCGCGACGCGTCGCAAGGGCCATGGCCTTCGCCGATCGCATGACGGAAGGCGCGCGGGACAGGCCCGCGCCTTTTTCGCCCTTATGCCACGTCGGCGCGGCCTTCGCCGGCGATGCGGGCCTCAAGCTCCAGCATCTGGTGGACGGCATTCGCGGCCTCGGCGCCCTTTTTGACGAAGTGGTCGCGGTAAAAGCCCGTCAGCAGCTCGGTTTCCTGATAGTTGTGCGGCGTCAGCGAGACCGAGAAGCAGGGCACGCCGGTTTCCAGCCCGACATTCATCAAGCCGGTCACGACGGCGGTGGCGACGAAATCGTGGCGGTAGATGCCGCCGTCCACCACCAGTGCGGCGGCGACCACGGCGTCGAATCGGCCGGTCTGGGCCAGCTTTTTCGCCAGCAGCGGCATCTCGAAGGCGCCAGGCACGTCATAGGCCACGACTTCGGCGCCGGGAATCAGGCGCCGCTGTTCGGCCAGGAAACCATCGTGGGCGCGGTCCACGACATCGGAATGCCAGCGGGCCTTGATGAAGGCGATGCGGGGGGTCTTGTGGGTCATCTTTCAGGAACCTTACGTTGACTTGCGTATGGTCCCAGGACACGAGCCATGACCGTGCCATGGGACGGCGCGGCCACGGTTCTCTTTCATCCAGACTATACTGTCGGCCCCGGAGTTCCACCGGATCTGCTGACCCCACCGTTGCCGATGGGCGCTCGCGGGCTGTGACCGCCGGTGGGGAATTGCACCCCGCCCTGAGAACGGCCCCTGGATAGCACAGGACACCCCCGCCGCCAAGAGGGCCTCAGCCGATGCGGGCCAGCGCCTCCTGCACCGCGGCGCGCAACTGGTCCTCGCCGTAGGGCTTGCACAACAGGACGGTTTGCGCGGGGCAGCCCGCGGGCAGGTGGCTGTCGCCCGTGGCATAAACCACCGCCAGACCCGGCTGGACCTCGACCGCGCGCTGCGCCAGATCGTTGCCGTTCATGTCGGGCAGGCCAAGGTCGGTCAGCAGCAGGTCGAAGCCCTGGCCCTTCAGGCGCTCCAGCGCGGGGGCGGCCTTGCCGGCCTGGGCGACGGAATGGCCCATCTCCTCCAGCATGATGGCGGTGTCGGCGCGGATCAGGGCGTTGTCTTCGACCAGCAGGATCGACACGGGCCGTTCGTGGGCGGGCGCGGGTTCGGGTGCGGGTTGCGCCGCGCGCAGGGCCTCGGCCGCCTTGCGGGCCTGCTGGGCGTTGGCGATGACGTGGCGCAACCGGCGCGCCAGGGCCTCGCGCGGATAGGGTTTCGACAAAAGCTCCACCCCCGGATCCAGCCGGCCGCCATGGACAATGGAATTCTCGGTATAGCCCGAGGTGAACAGCACCCCGAGCCCCGGCAGGATCTCTTGCGCGCGGCGGGCCATCTCGCGGCTGGACAGGGTGCCGGGCATCACCACGTCGGTGAACAGCACGTCGATATGCAGCCCGCTTTCCACCACCGCCAGCCCCGCCTGCGCGTCCCGCGCGGTCAGCACCCTGTAGCCCAGCGAACCCAGCAGATCGACCACGGTGGTGCGCACGGCCTCGTCGTCCTCGACCACCAGAACGGTTTCGGTTCCGCCGGTGATGGGACCGTCATATTGCGGCGCGTCGCTTTCCTCCTCGCTGTCAGAGCGGGGCAGATAGATGCGCACGGTCGTTCCCTCGCCCGGCTCGCTGTAGACGGAGACATGGCCGCCCGACTGCTTGACGAACCCGTACACCATCGACATGCCCAGTCCCGTGCCGCGTCCCTCGGGCTTGGTGGAATAGAACGGATCGAAGATCCGCTCCAGCACGTCGGGCGCCATCCCGCAGCCGGTATCGGTCACGGCCAGCATCACGTAATCCCCCGCCGCGACATCGCCCGCGGCCTCGGCATAGGTGGCGTCAAGCTGGGCATTGCTCATCTCGATGGTCAGGCGTCCGGGGCCGTCCATGGCGTCGCGCGCGTTGATCGCCAGGTTCAGCAGCGCGCTTTCCAGCTGCGCCCGGTCCACGCAGATGTTCCACAGGTTCGAGGGCACGATCACCTCGACCTCGATCGCCTCGCCCAGCGAGCGGCGCAGCAACTCGTCCATCTCGTTCACCAGCCGGTTGGGCTGGATGACCCGAGGCTCCAGCGGCTGGCGGCGTCCGAAGGCCAGAAGCTGGCTGGCAAGCTTGGCCCCGCGGGCCACGGCGGACAGCGCGTTCTCGACCCGCTGGCCCGCCTTGTCGTTGCCCTCGACATCCTTTGACAGCATCTGAAGATTGCCCGCGATCACCTGGAGAAGATTGTTGAAATCATGCGCCACGCCGCCGGTCAACTGGCCCATGGACTCCATCTTCTGGGCCCGGTGTAGCGCCTGTTCGGTGGTGCGGTGACGCTCGATCTCGTCGCGCACGCGCGCTTCCAGCGTTTCGTTGAGCTGGCGCAGCTGGTCCTCGGCCCGCTGCCGGTGGGTGATCTGGCGCTGCAAGTCCTCGGCCTGGGCCTGCAACTGCGCCTCGCCCATGCGCTGCTCGGTCACGTCGGTATGGACGCCCACCCATTCGGTGACGGCCCCTTCGGCGTTCAGCGTCGGCACGGCGCGGATCGCGAAGATCCGGTATTCGCCGTCCGCGCAGCGCACCCGGTGTTCCCATTCGAAGGTGGAGCGGGCGTCCAGCGCCCGCTGCCAGGCCTCGATGGTTTCGGCGCGGTCGTCGGGATGAACCGCCTCGGACCAGCCATAATCCTGATAGTCGTCGAATTCCTGCCCGGTCAGGGCCGCCCATCCGCGCTGTTCGCCCACCATGCGGCCATCGGCGCTGTTGGTCCACAGGATGCTGTGGATCGCGTCCACGGCAGCACGAAAGCGGTCGTTGCTTTCGCGCAGCTGGAATTCTGTCTTCTTGCGGTCCTCGATGTCGATCAGGATCATGTAAACGCCGTCGATCCGCCCGTCGCCCGACTTGCGCGGCAGGCAGCGCATCTCGAAGCTGCGGGGGCGGTCGCCGGGCAGGCGGACCATGGCATCGACATTCACCGTCTCGCCCGCAAGGGCTTGGTTCAGCATGTCTTGCGGCAGGGCGCCCTGATCGGGGCCGAGGATGTCCGAAATCCGCTGGCCGATCACCTGTTCGCGCCTGACCCCGAACACGTCCAGAAAGCACTGGTTGGCAAAGCGGAACACCAGCGAGCGATCCAGAAAGCCCACCAGGATCGGCAGCGCGTCGGACAGGTGGTAAAGCTCGGCCCGGCTTTCGGCCAGGGCCTCTCGCGCGCGGACGGTGCCGGTGATTTCCAGGACGGTGCACAGGACGCCATCGACCCGGGCGCCGTCCTCGTCGTAGATCGGCGTGTAGAACAGGTCGAAAACCACATGCTCCGGTGTGCCGTTGCGGTTCAGAACCAGAGGCTGTTCGCGAAAGGCCTGCACCTCGCCCCGCAGGCCGCTTTCCAGGATCCGGCGGTTCCAGTCCCAGATCTCGGGCCAGACGGCGGGCACGGTGCCGCCAAGCGCGCGCGGATGATAGTTTCCCGCAATCTCGGCATAGCCGTCGTTGTAGATCATCACGTGATCCGGCCCCCACATCAGAACCTGCGGGATCGGAGAGTTGACCAGCGAATTGACCTTGATCCGCAGATGCCGGGGCCATGTCTCGACCGGGCCAAGCGAGGTCCGCGACCAGTCGAACCTGCGCACCAGCTCGCCGCAAACGCCGCCGCCGACGGGCCACGAACGGGAAAGCTGTTCAGTCGTCATGTCGCACCGATGGTCAGAAAGGAATCGCCGGAACCTAGGCATGGATCAGGCAAGCCGCAAGGCGCGACGTGGGGTGCATTCTTTTAAATCGCATGGCGCGAAAGGCCCCGGTCCGGCGCCTAGACCGCGATTCCGTGACGCCCCGCCAAATCGGTGAAGAACTGCCAGGCCACCCGGCCCGACCGGCCGCCGCGCGTGGCCTGCCATTCGATCGCCTCGGCCCGCAGGGCGTCGTCGCCGATGGCAAGGCCATAAGCGTCGCAATAGCCGCGCACCATCGCCAGGTATTCGTCCTGCGAACAGGGGTGAAAGCCCAGCCACAGCCCGAAGCGGTCGGACAGGGACACCTTTTCCTCGACCGCCTCGCCCGGGTGGATGGCGGTGGCGCGTTCGTTGTCGATCATGTCGCGCGGCATCAGATGGCGGCGGTTCGACGTGGCATAAAGGATCACGTTCGCGGGCCGCCCGCTGATGCCCCCGTCCAGCACGGCCTTGAGCGACTTGTACTGCGTGTCGTCGTGGCTGAAGGACAGGTCGTCGGAAAACAGCAGGAACCGCTTGTCCGCCGCGCGGCCCAGGATCGCCAGCAGCCGCGCCACCGATCCAAGGTCGTCGCGGGCGATCTCCACCAGAACCAGCGGCAGGCCCTGGGCCACGGCTTCGGCATGGACGGCCTTGACCAGGGACGACTTGCCCATCCCCCGCGCGCCCCACAGCAGCGCGTTGTTGGCGCCAAAGCCGCGCGCGAATTGCAGGGTGTTGTCCAGCAGGATCCGCTTGGCCCGGTCGATGCCGATCAGCTGCACCAGATCGACGCGGCTGACCGTTTCGACCGGCTCCAGCCGGTCGGGATCGGGGTGCCAGACATAGGCCGCCGCTTCGGCGAAGCTGGGCGCGGCAACGGGTGGCGGGGCCAGGCGCTCCAGCGCGGCGGCGATGCGGGCCAGGGCGTCGGTATCGGACAGGTCGCGCATCATTCGCCGTCGTCCAGCAGTCCTTCGGCGCGCAGCTCGGCGTCGCGCTTTTTCTCGATGCGCCGCACGATCTGGATCGAGATCTCGTAAAGCCCGTAGATGACCGAGAACAGCACAAGCTGGCTGCCCACGTCGGGCGGCGTCAGGCAGGCCGCCAGCACCAGGATGATGACGATGGCATAGCGGCGCGTGCTGGCCAGCGTCTCGGCCGAGACCAGCCCCGCCCGGCCCATCAGCGCCAGCGCGACCGGAAGCTGGAAGGACAGCCCGAAGGCCAGGATGAAGCGCGTGGTCAGGTTCAGGTATTCGCTGACCGAACCCTGGAACACGATTCCCGCCAGATGCGAGGCCCCCTGCGCCGTGTCGGGATCGTCCGGCAGCGCCAGCGGCCCCTGCTGGAAACCCAGAAAGAACGTGAACACCATCGGCAGGATGACGTAATAGGCGAAGGCCGCGCCAAGCGCGAACATCACGGGCGAGGCGACGAGAAAGGGCAGGAAGGCCCGCTTTTCGCTGCGGTAAAGGCCCGGGGCGACAAAGCGCCACAGCTGGTATCCGATCACCGGAAAGGCCAGCATGAAGCCCCCGAAAAAGGAAATGCGGATGGCGACGGTGAAGCCTTCCTGCAACTTCAGCAGGATCAGGCCGCATTCCTGGCCGCGGTCCTGCAACGCCGCGCAGATCGGCTGGGTCAGGAAGTTGTAGATCGGGTTCCAGACCACATAGCACAGGATCATCGCCACCACGAAGGCCAGCGCGGACCAGATGATCCGGGTCCGCAACTCCTTCAGGTGCTCGATCAGCGGGGCCGAGCTGTCGTCCAGCTCGTCGAGGTCTTGCGATGCCACTTAGCGGTCCTTCATGTCCGAACGGCGGACCCCGGCGATGCGGCGGGAACTGTCGGCCGCCGCCGCGGGGTCGTTCGCCGCCTGCAATGCGGCAGGCGCGGGGGGCGCGTCAACGGGCCGGGTATCCGCAGGGGCCGCAGGCGCGGCCGGGTCGGGCATGGCGCGCGCGGTTCTGTCCAGGCTGGCCTTGGGATCCCATTGCTCGAACCGCGTGGCGGCGCGGTCCAGCGCGTCCAGACCCAGGGATTTCTTCGAGGTCAGGGACTTCAGATCCCTCAGATCCTTCGACACGTCGCCGATGCCGCTGCCCTTGGCGGCATCCTCCATGGCGGTGGTGAATTCGCGCGCCATGGAGCGCGCCCGCGCCGTGATCCGGCCCAGGGTATGAAACAGCTTCGGCAAATCCTCGGGGCCGATGACAACCAGCGCGACAACGCCGATCAGCAGCAGTTCGCTCCACCCGACATCCAGCATTCAGGACCCCCCTGCCCGGTTTTCGGGATCAGACGCGGGGTTCGCCCGAGGGGGTCACGTCGCGCGCCTCGGTTCCCGGAACGGGCTGAACGGGCTGGATCGGCTGGACCGGCTTGTCGAGAGCGGCGTTGCGTTCGGCGTTCGACTCGGACGTGCCGTCGTTCAGCCCCTTCTTGAAGGCGGTGATGCCCTTGCCGAATTCGCCCATCAGCGAGGAAACCTTGCCGCGGCCGAACAGGACCAGGACCACGATGGCGATGACGAGCAGTGCCATGGGGGACGGTGCGTGCATTCCAGTTCTCCAGTTCCAGAGTCAGGCCAATGACCTGGGATAAGCCAATCTGCGGAATATAGGCCCTTGGCCGCCGCAGCGAAACCCCAACTGCCACGATTCGCGGCCCTCGTCATCAATCTGCGACAAACTGACGGTATTTTGACAAGGCTGCCCCCGGCCGCCCGGCTTGGCAGAGCCGGGCGTGCAGGCCATAAGGCGGCATGGACCTGTCGCCCTATGTCACCGCCTTCGTCACGCTGTTCGTGGTGATCGACCCGATCGGGCTGGCGCCGGTGTTTATCGCCCTGACCCCCGGCATGTCCGCCGCGCAGCGCCGCCGCATCGGCTTTCGCGCGCTGGTGATCGCCGCGGTCCTGATGATGATCTTCGGACTGGCGGGCGAATCGATCCTGGCCGCCATCGGCATCTCGATTTCCGCCTTTCGCATCGCGGGCGGGTTGCTGCTGTTTCTGACCGCGCTCGACATGCTGTTCGAACGCCGCACCCAGCGGCGCGAGCATCAGGGCGAGGGCGATCCCCCGGACCACGATCCGTCGGTCTTTCCGCTGGCCATGCCGCTGCTGGCCGGGCCAGGCGCGCTTGCCACGATGATCCTGCTGACGGGCGAGGCGCCGGGCATCGGCCACATGGTCATGGTGAACGGGATGATGCTGTCGGTGCTGGTGATCGCCATGGCGCTGTTCGTGATCGCCACCCCCCTGGCCAACGCGCTTGGGCGAACCGGCGTGATGGTGGTCACCCGCCTGCTGGGGATGCTGCTGGCCGCGCTGTCGGTCCAGTTCGTCATCGACGGGCTGAAGGGATCGGGGCTGTTCCCGTGACCGGCGACGACACGATGCAACTGGTCTATTACGGCGTGCTGCTGCTGGTGATCGGCGGCGCGATGGTGTTCGAGCTTGCCGGCCGGGGCGGCCGGGCCCTGCGCCAGATCATGCTGTGGGTGGTCATCTTCGCGGGCGCCGCGCTGGCCGCCGACTGGTGGCTTCAGGGCAACGCCCCGCGCCAGCAGGTGCTGGACGGCGGCCGGATCGAGATCCCGGTGAGCCGCGACGGCCATTTCCACCTGACCGCCCTTGTGAACGGGCAGGAGGTGCGCTTCATGGTCGATACCGGCGCGTCCTCGATCGCGCTTGGCCCGGCCGACGCGCGCCGCGTGGGTCTGGACCCGGATGACTTGGCCTATGTCGGAACCGCCGTCACCGCGAACGGCCGGGTGCAGACCGCCCCCGTGACCATCGACGAAATCGCCATCGGCGACATCGTGGACCGCAACGTCCGGGCCTACGTGATCGGCGCGGAACTGGACGGGTCGCTGCTAGGCATGTCCTATCTGCGCACCTTCGCCCGGGTGAGTTTCGAAGGCGATCTGCTGATCCTGGAGCGGTGAGACCCGGGCGAAGAAAAGGGGGGGGGGGGTGAGGCCCCGTCCTGCGGCTGAACGGGCGGAAAAAGGGAATGCGGCAAGCATTTTCCCCTTTCCCGCGTGCGGCCGCGCCGTTGGGGACGGTTCAGCCCCGCGAGCACGCCCGGCGGTTCGGACGGAAATGGCGCTGCGCGGTTCTCGCGATCAGTCCAGGTCCAGCGGCGGCGTCGGCCCGCTGTCCTCGAGATGCCAGACCGCCTGCCAGCGCCCGGCCTTCCGGTCCAGCGTCAGATAGTTCCGTTCCGCCGCATAGCGGTGCCGCTGGCCGGGCAGCGGCTTGATGCGGATCGGATGGCCCGGCAGCGGCGCCTCGCCCAGGCCCGCGAACAGCCCGAGCGCGCGGGCATAGGCCTTGGGCGGCGCGCGGTGCGAGATGCCCGAGGCGACAAGCTGGTGGATCCGTGCAGCCTCCGGTCCCATCTCGGCCCGGGTCGCCAGGTGGATCTCTCCCGACAGGACCGTAAGGGGGGCGGTCTCGCGCATCCGCAGCACCTGCCCCAGCATCCGCCGCCATTCGTCGCGATGCGCGTGGCTTTGCCATTGGTCCCGCAGGTCGTCCTCGTAATGCTGCATCCGGGGGATGGCCATCATCAGCGATTCCAGCAGCGACAGCCGAGGCCCCAGCAGCGGCACGCTGGACACCATGAAGACGTGATCGCCGCCGGGCCGCATGGCCTCGACCGCGGTCCAGCCGCCCGGTCCCATCACCCGATGGCGGTTCCGTTCGGACCGCAGGTCGGGCGCCCACAGCGTGACGCCCGGCAGGTCGCGCCGCCAGCCCAGATTGCGGCCCGCGGGATCCAGGAACAGCGCGGGCACGTCCGCCTCGGTCGCGCCGTGCTGGAACAGCAGATACATCCGCCGCGCCACGGCGAACAGCGTCCGGCCCACCGCCGACATGGTGCGGCTTTCGGGCAGCGACCCCCAGCCGTCGCAGATGTCGTGATCGTCCCACACCGACAGCGAAGGCACGGAGGCGAACAGATCCGCGCAGCCTTCGGCCGCCAGCACCATGGTGTAGCGTTCGGCGAAGCGCCGTTCCAGATGCCGGGCCAAATCCTCCAGATCCCCGGCCGAGGGGTCGGCCGGGACATGCTTCGGCCAGTCCTGGGACAGGGGATGGCCGCGCGTCGCCTCGTCCGCATAGATCTGGTCGCCGCCTTGCAGCAGCAGGGCAAAGGGCGCGCGGGCATGGTCGGCCTGCAACCGCGCCCACATCCGGTTGCGCTCGGCGGAATCGCGCTCCAGGTCGCCGTTCTCCTCGCCATTGCAGGACACGAAGGCCATGCGGATGTCGCCGTCCAGCCGGGTGGCCACGGGATGGGCGCGGTTCTCCAGACGGTAGCCGGGTTCGCCCGCGGCCAGGGTGAAGTCGTGGCGCCAGACGGACAGTCCCGCGACACGGGCCAGAAGCACCGGCGGGACGGCGCCGCGCTGCGTCTCGACCGCGCCGGGCGCTCCGGTCCCGTCGGGGCGGACGGTGATCGCGGCAAGGTGCAGACCAGCGCCGTCGCAGCCCCGAAAATGCAGGATCGGACCCGCGAAACCCTGTTTTTCCGTCATGATTCCGTTCGCGCCCTTTCTGTTCCGGTGGGACGCTAGATAGGCGCTTCAACCCCGATTGCATCCCCGAATCAGGATCCTAGCGGCTTTGTGTGGATCAATCCCCGCCCGGGATGCGACAGCCCCGGCACCAGGGGGAAAAGATCCGCCTGCAAGGCATGGTAGATGTCGGGCTTGCCCTGGAACTGGCCGGTGGCGGGGCGGTCGTCCGGGCCAAGTTCGGGAAACCAGCCGCCATGGTCGTGGTCGATCAGCCGGGCATCCGCAAAGCGCCACAAGCGCCGGTACCAGGTCTCGTCCTCTGGCCGGGGATCCAGCTTGATCAGGGCGGCCAGGGCGCCGATGGCTTCGGTCACGGGCCACCAGTAGCGGTCGGGCCGGGCCACGCGCCCGCCGCCGTCCAGCGTATAGGCCAGCCCGCCCCGGGGCAGCCAGGCATCCGCAAGCGCGGTTTCCACCAGCAGCCGCGCCTGGCGGGGCGCCTGCGGATCGGACCTGCCCGCCAGATCCCAATATTGCAGCAGCAGACGCGCCATCTCGAAGGAATGGCCCGGGGTGGTGCCCGCCGGGCGGAACATCGGATTGCCCTCGTAGTCCGGGTCGGGCCGCCAGCCGGCATCGTAATGTTCCGGGATCCGCCAGCCGTTCGCCGCCGCCTGTCCGGCAATGAAGAACCCGAGGATCCGGCCCGCCCGGCGCAGGCATTCGCCGTCGCCGGTGGCCTCATGGGCGGCCAGCAGCGCCTCGACCCCGTGCATGTTGGCGTTCATGCCGCGATAAGCGGAAAAGACCTGCCAGTCGCGGGTGAACTCGTCGCGGAACAGTCCGGCGGCTTCGTCCCAGAAGCGATCCTCCAGCACCTGGGCGGCATCGGCCAGCAGCCGGTCGGCATCGGGATGGCCCGCCATCCTGGCGCTGGAAGCCGCCAGCAGCACAAAAACGTGGCCGTAGGCCAGCTTCGTGCCGTCCGCCACCGCGCCGTCCCGCAGCGACCAGACATAGCCGCCATGCCGCGCGTCGCGATGCCCGCGCCACAGCAGGTCCATTCCCCGGTCGATGATCCCCGCCCGGTCCGCCCGCCCCGCCAGCTGCCCGAGCGCATAGGAATGGACCAGCCGCGTCGTCACGTGCAGTTCCAGCGGCCCGGACACCGGCTGGCCCGTCCGATCCAGCGTCCGCAATCCCCGATCCCCGGCGCTTGCATCGAAAAGCTCCAGCGCGCGCCGGGCATCGCGGACCAGGAAACGGCGATGCGCCGGATCCTCCAGCCAATGGCCCTCGTTCGCGCCCCCCAGATCCGTCCGTTCCATCATGCCCCCCGCTGGTCTGACTGGAGAAAGTGCCGATACCGCGCCCGATCCGCAATCTTTTTGCCGCCGCCCCCTTGCATCCCGGCCCACGATTCGCCACGTCAGGCCTCAGCGGGACCGGGCCCCTCTGACGGCAATCCATGCCGTGATGTCGGAACCGCATCGAGCGTGCCTCGATGCAAAGCGGCCCTGATCTATGTGAAGCTCTTGGCATCGATGCACATTTAGTAACGATGAGGGCAAACGTGGAACTGCTTTTTCTCTTATTCCTGGGCAAGCCGCTGTGGATGTGGCTGCTGTTCGTGGCGATCGTGATCGCGCTTCTGGTCTTCGACCTGGGCGTGCTGCACAAGGACGACAACGAGATCGGCGTGGCCGAAAGCCTCAAGCTGTCGGCCATGTATCTGACAATGGGCGTGCTGTTTTCGGGATTTGTCTGGTGGCAGATCGGGGCCGAGGAAAGCAAGCTCTACCTGACGGCCTTTGTGGTCGAAAAAACCCTGGCGATGGACAACGTCTTTGTTATCGCCATGATCTTCACCTATTTCGCGATCCCGCCGAAGTACCAGCACCGGGTGCTGTTCTGGGGCATCCTGGGCGTGATCGTGCTGCGCGGCCTGATGATCGGCCTGGGCGCGACGCTGGTCAGCCAGTATTCCTGGATCCTGTATGTCTTCGCGCTGTTCCTGATCTTCACCGGCGTCAAGATGATGATGGTGGGCGACAAGCCCCTGGACATTTCCCAGAACCCCGTGCTGCGCTTCATGAAGCGCCGCATGAACGTGACCGAGGAGATCCACGGCCACGATTTCTGGGTGAAGAAGCCTCACCCCGCCACGGGCAGAATGGCGTGGTTCGCCACGCCGCTGTTCCTGGCCCTGGTGATGGTCGAGATCGTGGACGTGATCTTCGCCGTGGATTCGGTGCCTGCCGTCTTCGCGATCACGGCGGATCCGTTCATCGTCTATACGTCGAACATCTTCGCCATCCTGGGCCTGCGGGCGCTGTATTTCGCACTGGCGGCGATCATCCACCGCTTCCATTATCTGAAATACGCGCTGTCGGTGCTGCTGATCTTCATCGGGTCCAAGGTCTTCGTGGCCGACCTGCTGGGATGGGAAAAGTTCCCCGCCTCGTGGTCGCTGGGGATCACCTTCGCGATCCTGGGTGCCGGCGTGGTCTATTCCCTGTGGAAAACCAGGGGCGACCAGCCGGAACCGCAGATCGCCCAAGCGCCCAACGAATGACGCAAACGCTGGACAAGGCGCCCGCCGTGGCGCCTTGTTCCGATTCTGTCCCGCAGGCGGCCTTCATGCCTTTGCACCGGCGCGCGCTTCGTGCAGACTGTGAACAGCCCGACCTGCTGAACAAAGTGAACTGATGCTTCTGGAAATTCTCGTCGTCCTGCTGCTGACGATGTTCAACGGCGTCCTGGCGATGTCGGAACTGGCCATCGTCTCGGCCCGGCCCGCGCGGCTCAAGGTCATGGCGGCCGAAGGCAGCCGCGGCGCGCAGACCGCCCTGGAGCTGGGGGCGGAACCGGGGCGGTTCCTGTCCAGCGTGCAGATCGGCATCACCCTGGTCGGCGTGCTGTCCGGCGCCTTTTCGGGCGCCACCCTGGGCACGCGCCTGTCGGCGGCGCTGATGGAAAGCGGCCTGTCCCCCGCCCTGGCCCAGACGCTGGGCGTCGGCGGCGTGGTGGTGCTGATCACCTATCTGTCGCTGATCATCGGCGAGCTGGTGCCCAAGCAGATCGCGCTCCGCTCGCCCGAGGGGGTCGCCGTCCGGATTTCCCCGCTGATCCTGTTCATCTCGCGCATCGCCGCGCCCATCGTCTGGATCCTGGACAAGTCGGGCAACATCGTTCTGCGGCTTCTGGGCCAGTCGGGCGAATCCGAACGCGGCATCTCGGACGAGGAAATCCGCGTGATGCTGTCCGAGGCCCGCAGCGCCGGCGTGATCGAGCCTGCGGAAACGGAAATGATCGCCGGCGTCATGCGCATCGCCGACCGGTCCGCGCGCGGGCTGATGACCCCCCGGCACGAGGTCGAAACCGTTGACGTGACCGATGCCGCCGCCGACGTGCTGCAACGGTTCCGCGACAGCCGCCGATCGCGCCTGCTGGTCCGCGAAGGCTCGGACGACGACATCATCGGCGTGATCACCCTGCGGGATCTCTTGTCCGAGGACGTGACCGACCTGCGCCCCCTGGTGCAGGAGGTGCCGGTGGTCCGCGAAGGCCTGCCCGCGCTGAACGTAATCGAGGAGCTGAAGGCCAGCCCGGCGCATATGCTGCTGGTCTACGACGAATACGGCCATTTCGAGGGCGTGATCACCGCCATGGACCTGCTGGAGGCGATCGCGGGCGATTTCCCCGAACCGGGCGACGACGAGCCCAAGGCCGTGCAGCGCGAGGACGGCAGCTGGCTGGTCGCGGGCTGGATGCCCGCCGACGAGTTTGCCGAGATGATCGGCATCAGCCTGCCCGAGGATCGGGATTATCAGTCGGTCGCGGGCCTGGTTCTGGACCGCGCGGGCGTTCTGCCCGACATCGGCGCGCAGATCACGCTGGCGAACTGGCGGATCGAGGTCGTGGATCTCGACGGGCGCCGGATCGACAAGCTGCTGGTGTCGCAGCTTGCCGAGGCCTAGGGGTCAGGCGCGCCGGCCGCGCCCGATGCCCAGAAGCTGATAAAGCACCAGGGCGGCCAGGGTAGACGTGCCGATCCCGCCCAGGGCGAAGCCGCCGATGGTGACGGTGAAATCGCCCGCCCCCAGGATCAGCGCCACGCCCACGGTGAACAGGTTGCGCGGGTCGGCGAAATCGACCCGGTTGTCCACCCAGATCCGCGCCATGGCCGATGCGATCAGGCCGAAGACCGACACGGCCAGCCCCGCCAGAACCGGCGCGGGAATGGTTTGCAGGATCGCGCCGAACTTGGGCGACAGGCCCAGAAGAATGGCGATGGCGGCGGCGACAGGGAAGATCAGCGTCGAGTAAACCCGCGTCATCGCCATGACGCCGATGTTCTCGGCATAGGTCGTGACGCCGGTTCCGCCCCCTGCCCCGGCGATCATGGTGGCAAGCCCGTCGCCCAGAAAGCCGCGCCCGATATAGCGGTCCATGTTCTGCCCGGTGATCGCGCCAAGCGCCTTGATGTGGCCCAGGTTCTCGGCCACCAGAACAACGGCGACGGGGGCGATCATGCCGGTGGCGGTCCAGTCGAACTGCGGCGCGGTGAAGTTCGGGATGCCGAACCATGCCGCCTGCCCCACGCGGGAAAAGTCGATGCCGGGCACGATTCCCGCGCCGTTGCCGAAGACCAGCACCAGCCCGTAACCGAAGGCCAGCGCCACCAACACCGCGATCCGCCGCGTGGCGCGGGCGCCATAGGCCGACACCGCCGCCATGCACAACACCGTCGCCAGGGCGATGGCCAGATGCGCCATGCCGCCCTTCAACTGCCCCACGGCCACGGGCGCAAGGTTCAGCCCGATGGACACGCCGATGGCTCCGGTAACGGCGGGCGGCATCAGCCGTTCGACCCATCCGGTCCCGGCGGCCATCACCGCCAGCCCGATCAGCGCATAAACCAGCCCCGCCGCGATGATCCCGCCAAGCGCCACGCCGATGTTCGGATTGGTCCCGCCGCCCGCAAATCCGGTCGCGGCCATCACCACCGCGATAAAGGCGAAGGACGATCCCAGATAGCTGGGCACCCGTCCGCCGGTGATGACGAAGAACAAGAGCGTGCCGATGCCGGAAAAGAACACCGCGACGTTCGGGTCGAAGCCCATGATCAAGGGCGCCAGGATCGTCGATCCCGACATGGCCAGCAGGTGCTGCAAGCTCATGGGAATGGCCGCGGCCCAGGGAAGCTTCTCGTCAGGAAGAACCGTGGCGCCGGTGGCCGGGCGCCAAAGGGGAAAATAGCCCATCGTCTCTCTCGGGATAGTGATTCTGGCGGCAGGCTTAGCCGATCGGCGCGTCCGGACCAATTGCCTGCGATTTGGACTTTCGGGATCGCTTCGACTGCCGCTAATGTCACCGCGACCAAGGAGGAGCAGATGTCCACCAAATCCCACAAGGGCGCGGCCTTCGACTGGGCCGACCCGTTTCTGCTGAACGACCAGTTGACCGAGGAAGAACGGATGATCCGCGACGCTGCTGCGGCATTCGCCGCCGAACGGCTGGCCCCGCGCGTCACCGACGCCTACCTCAACGAGACCACCGACCCGGAGATCTTCCGCGAAATGGGCGCGGCGGGCCTTTTGGGCGTGACGGTGGACGACGCCTATGGCGGCGTCGGCGCGTCCTACGTGGCCTATGGCCTGGTCGCGCGGGAAATCGAGCGGATCGACAGCGGCTATCGCTCCATGGCCTCGGTCCAGTCCTCGCTGGTGATGTTCCCCATCGAGGCTTACGGCAGCGAGGAACAGAAGCGGCGCTATCTGCCGAAGCTGGCAACCGGGGAATTCATTGGCTGCTTCGGGCTGACCGAACCGGATGCGGGATCGGACCCGGCCGGCATGAAGACCCGCGCCCGCAAAACCGATGGCGGTTATGTGCTGAACGGCGCGAAGATGTGGATCTCGAACAGCCCCATCGCCGACGTGTTCGTGGTCTGGGCGAAATCCGACGCCCATGGCGGCAAGGTGCGCGGCTTCGTGCTGGACAAGGGCACCCCCGGCCTGTCCGCCCCGAAGATCCAGGGCAAGCTGAGCTTGCGCGCCTCGGTCACGGGGGAAATCGTGATGGAGGACGTGGAGGTCGGCGAGGACGCCCTGCTGCCCGGCATCGAGGGGATGGGCGGGCCGTTCGGCTGCCTCAACCGCGCGCGTTACGGCATTTCCTGGGGCGCGATGGGGGCTGCGGAGGACTGCTGGTTCCGGGCGCGGCAATACGGCCTGGACCGCCACCAGTTCGGCCGTCCCCTGGCCGCGACGCAGCTGTTCCAGAAAAAGCTGGCCGACATGCAGACCGAGATCGCCCTGGGCTTGCAGGCGTCCCTGCGGGTCGGGCGGCTGTTCGACGAAGGCCGCTGGGCGCCGGAAATGATTTCCATGGTCAAGCGCAACAACTGCGGCAAGGCGCTGGAGATCGCGCGCGCCGCCCGCGACATGCACGGCGGCAACGGCATCTCCAGCGAATACCACGTGATCCGCCATGCGCAGAACCTGGAAACCGTGAACACCTACGAAGGCACGCATGACGTTCACGCGCTGATCCTGGGCCGCGCGCAGACGGGGCACCAAGCCTTTGGCTGAGCCGCCGCTGAAGGGCCTGCGGGTGGTCGAACTGGCCCGCATCCTTGCCGGGCCGTGGATCGGGCAGACCCTGGCCGATCTGGGGGCCGAGGTGATCAAGGTCGAGGCGCCCGAGGGCGACGACACCCGCCGCTGGGGCCCGCCCTTCATCGACCGGCCCCGCGCGGACGGCACCACCGAACGGGTCGCCGCCTATTTCCACGCGGCCAACCGGGGCAAGACTTCCGTGGTCTGCGACTTCAACGACCCGGCCGATCTGGACCGGCTGCGCGGGCTGATCGACGGGGCCGATGTGGTGATCGAGAACTTCAAGGTCGGCGGGCTGGCCCGCTTCGGGCTGGACTACGCCACGCTGTCGGCGCGCAATCCCCGGCTGGTCTATGCCTCGATCACCGGATTTGGCCAGGACGGGCCGCGCGCCAGCCAGCCGGGGTATGATTTCCTGATCCAGGGCATGTCGGGGATCATGGACCTGACGGGCAGCCCGGACGGCGAGCCGCAAAAGGTCGGCGTGGCCTGGATCGACATCTTCACCGGGCTTTACGGGGTGATCGCGGTGCAGGCGGCGTTGGCGGACCGGGCACGGTCCGGGCGCGGGCAGCATCTGGACCTGTCGCTGCTGGACTGCGGCGTGGCGGTGCTGGCCAACCAGGCCACGAACTTCCTGCTGGGCGGCACGGTGCCGCACCGCCTGGGCAACGCCCATCCCAACATCGTGCCCTATCAGCTGTTCCCGGCATCCGACGGCCACCTGATCGTCGCCTGCGGCAACGACCGGCAGTTCGCGGCGCTGTGCCGGGTGCTGGACCTGCCCGATCTGCCGACCGACCCCGACTTCGCCACCAATCCCGCCCGCGTGGCCCATCGCGACCGGCTGGCGCCTCTGCTGGCGGCGGCGACCGGTCGACGGACCCGCGCCGACCTGATCGCCGCGATGGAAGCCGCGGGCGTCCCCGCCGGTCCCGTCAACGACGTGGCCGAGGCGCTGGCCGAACCCCAAGTGAAGGCGCGGGGCCTGCGGATCGCGCCCGAGGGCATTGCCGGCCTGCGCACGCCGATCCGCTTTGGCCGCAGCACGCTGGCCCACGACTGCGCCGCCCCGGCGTTGGGCGAGGGCGAGTGGGGTTTCTCGCAATGAAAAACCCCCGCCGGTCGGGCGGGGGTCGATGCTGTCAGGCTGCGGCGCCGGTCACTCGCGGTTGCCCAGGAATTGCAGCAGGAACATGAACAGGTTCAGGAAGTCCAGGTACAGCTGCAAGGCGCCCATGATGGCGGTCTTGCCCAGGAAGTCCCGGTCCGATCCGGCCAGTTGCAGATAGGTGTTCTTGATGTTCTGCGTGTCATAGGCGGTCAGGCCCGCGAAGATCAGCACGCCCAGCACCGAGATCGCGAACTGCATCCCCGAGGATTGCAGGAAGATGTTCACGATGGACGCCACGATCAGGCCGATCACGCCCATGATCAGGAAGCTGCCCCAACCCGAGATGTCCTTCTTCGTGGTATAGCCCCACAGCGACAGGCCCGCAAAGGCGATGGCCGTCACCAGAAAGGTCTGCACGATCGAGGTGCCGGTATAGACCAGGAAGATCGAGGAGATCGACAGGCCCATCAGCGCCGCGAAGCCATAGAACAGCATCGTGGCGGCCGACACGGACAGCCGGTTCAGCGCCGCGCCGAAGGCGAACACCACCAGCAGCGGCGCGAACATGATCACCCATTTCAGGGGCGAGGCATAGATCGCCGTGCCAAGCTGGGTCAGCTGGCCCGAGGCATCCACGGCGGCGGCGCTGATGCCGTAGGCTGCGACGGCGGTTACACCCATGCCGACCGCCATCAGCCCATAAACCTTGTTCATGTAGGCCCGCAGCCCTTCGTCGATCACCGCCTGGCGGGCGCCGACGCTCTGCGTGGTGCGGTAAGTGTTGTAATCTGCCATCAATCTCTCCCTATGAGACAGGCCGGCATTTGCCGGTTATGGCCCCAATATTGGCACGATACGGCCGCGATTCAATGTTGTTGAGGGGCCAGACCCCCACAGTTTTACGCAGATGTTACAAGGTCACAACGATCTTGCCGACCGACCTGCGGCTGCGCAGCAGATCAAAGGCCTCGGCGATCCGGTCCAGGGGCATCGCCTTGCCCACAACGGGCGCAAGCCGACCGTCCCCGAACAGCCGGAACAAGGCCGCCATGCTGTCCGCCACCGCCTGCGGATCCAGCCTGGCATGGCCGCCCCAGTAAAAGCCGTGAATGGCGATGTTCTTGACCAGGGCGTGGTTCAGCGGCAGCACCGGCGGCTTGCCCCCTGCAAAGCCGATAACCAGAAAGCGCCCGCCCGGATTGAGCGCGCGGAACGCCGCCTCTCCGGCGCCGTCGCCAACGGCGTCGTAAACGACATCGACGCCCTGATCGCGCAGCGCGGCCTTCAGGTCGGGGCAGTCGGCGCTGTCGATCACGCGCTCGGCGCCCGCCGCCCGCACCACCTCCAGCCGGTCCCGCCCCCGGGCCACGCCGATGACGCGGGCGCCCAAAGCCCGCCCGATCTCGACCGCGGTCAGGCCGACGCCGCCCGCGGCGCCCAGAACGGCCAGGGTTTCGCCCGCGCGCAACCCCGCGCGTCCCGCCAAGGCCAGGTGGCTGGTGCCATAGGCGATCTGGAAACCCGCGGCCTGCTCGAAGCTCATGCCCGGCGGCAGGGGCGTGCAGGCGGCAACCGGAACGGCGACCCGTTCGGCCATGGTCCCGGCGGCCAGAACCGCCACGCGGTCGCCCGGGCGAAACCCGCTGCCCTCGGGCGCGGCCAAGACCTCGCCCGCGCCCTCCAGCCCGGGGACGAAGGGCGGATCCTGGCGTTCCTGATATTCGCCCCGGGCCTTCAGAAGATCCGCGAAGTTCAGGGCCGCCGCCCGCATCCGCAGCAGAACCTCCCCCGGTCCGGCCCTCGGCGCCGGGGCCTCGCGCAGGACGGGATCGCCGCCAAGCCGTTCCACCAGAGCGATTCGCATGCCCCGGCCTTCCTCCGACGCGGATGTTTTCCCCAAGTCACTCATTCCCTTATCAGATGCCTGCTTCGCCTTGGATGACCTGTCTTTTTGGTCAGAACAACCTCCGTTAACCAGGTTAACACTCGAAAATTGAGAAAGGTTAAGGTAGTGCTTCCTTAGATTGCACAAGGTGGTAACGATGAAACACGGTGTTGATGTTCATGTTGGCAAACGTATCCGGCATCGCCGCTGGATGATCGGAATGACCCAACAGCAGCTGGCCGACAAGGTCGGCATCAAGTTCCAGCAAATCCAGAAGTACGAAACGGGGATGAACCGCGTTTCGGCGTCCCGGCTGTGGGACATCGCGCGGGCGGTGGACGTGCCGGTCTCCTTCTTCTTTGAAGGACTGCACGAAAGCGACACCCCCGAGGAGGTCGCGGGCGACATCCTGGCCGACAAGGAGGCGCTGCAACTGGTGCGCGCCTATTACACCATGCCGGTCGCGCAGCGCCGCCAGATCTTCGAACTGGCCCGCGTGCTGTCCGACGCCGCCTGATCCGGTTCCGGCGCGGGACGTGTTCCTGTTCCGCGCCCGGCCCGGCCCCGGCTGTCAAATCCTTCCGCCGCCACTGGCAGGACGAACCCGTTCGGGTTAGTCCTTGCGGCGAACGGACCAAGGGGGCAGCCATGCAGGACGCGCAGGACATCATCAATGCGGCGCACCGGATGGCCGATGCCGCCCGCGCGGCCATCCTGCCCTTTTTCCGCACCGGCCTTGCCGCCGACAACAAGTGGCAAACGGGCTTCGACCCCGTGACCGAGGCCGACCGCGCCGCCGAGCGCGCCATGCGCGACGCGCTGGCCCGGCTGCGCCCCGACGACGCCGTCCTGGGCGAGGAATACGGCGCGACCCAAGGTTCCAGCGGGCTGACCTGGATCCTGGATCCCATCGACGGCACCCGCGCCTTTCTGTGCGGGGCCGCCAGCTGGGGGGTGCTGATCGGGCTGTCGGACGGGCGGGACGTTGTTTATGGCCTGATCGACCAGCCCTATACGCGCGAACGGTTCGAAGGCGGCCTGGGCCGGGCGCGGCTGGTCACGGACGGGGGCGAACGCCCCCTGGCGGTGCGCCAGGTCGATCTGCCGCAAGCGACGCTGCTGACGACCTATCCCGAGGTGGGAACCGAGAACGAAGCCGCCGCCTTCCGGCGGGTGTCGCGGCAGGTGCGGCTGACGCGCTATGGCCTGGACTGCTATGCCTATGCGCTGCTGGCCCTGGGCCAGGTGGATCTGGTGATCGAGGCGGGGCTGCAACCCTATGACATCGCCGGGCCGCTGGCCGTGGTCCGGGCGGCGGGCGGCATCGTCACCGACTGGCAGGGCGGGCCCGCGCAGGGCGGCGGGCAGGTGATCGCCGCGGCGTCGCCCGACCTGCACCGGGCCGCCCTTGACCTGCTGAACGGGGGGACCGCATGACCGACCAGATCCCCGCCCCCGACGATCAGTCCCAGGAAGACGACTTCCAGCCCCGGCGCGCGCTGCTGGACGGGATCGACGCGGCCATCGCCGCGGGCGACGCGGCGCAGCTGAACCGGCTGCTGGAGCCGATGCACGGCGCCGACATCGCCGACATCATCGAGCGGCTGGACCCGGCCAGCCGGCGCGCCTTTCTGACCCTTTATTCCGGCGAGATCGACGGCGAAATCCTGTCCGAGATCGACGAGGCGATCCGCGACGAGGTGATCGAGCAGCTGCCCCCCGAGGTCGTGGCCGAGGCCGTCCGCGAGATGGACAGCGACGATGTCGTGGATCTGGTCGAGGACATGGACGAGCCCGAGCGCGCCGAGATCCTCGCCGCGCTGGACGCGACCGACCGCGCCGCCGTTCAGCAGTCCCTGGCCTATCCCGAATATTCCGCCGGCCGCCTGATGCAGTCCGAGGTCGTGACCGCCCCCGAGCACTGGACCGTGGGCGAGGCCGTGGCCTTTCTGCAATCCGAGGAATGGCTGCCCGAGCAGTTCTATCATATCGTTCTGGTCGATCCGCGACGCCATCCGCGGGGCTACGTGACGCTGGGCCGGTTGCTGGCGTCCTCTCATGCCACCCCCCTGCGCGACATCACCGAAGACAGCTTCCGAACCATCAGCGCCTTTGCCGACGAAGGCGACGTGGCCTATGTCTTCAACCAGTATCACCTGATCTCGGCCCCCGTGGTGGACCGCGACGACCGGCTGGTCGGCATCATCACCATCGACGACGCCATGGCCGTCCTGGACCAGGAGCACGAGGAGGACATCCTGCGCCTGGCGGGCGTGGGCGATGAAAGCCATGTGTCCGACGGCCCCCTGGCGACCGCGCGGCAGCGGCTGCCCTGGCTTGTCGTCAACCTGTTCACGGCCTCGCTGTCGGCCATCGTGATCTCTCGGTTCGAGGCGACCATCGCCGCGCTGGTGGCCCTGGCGGCGCTGATGCCCATCGTCGCCTCGACCGGGGGGATCGCGGGAACGCAATCGCTGGCGGTGGCGGTGCGCGCCCTGGCCACGCGCGAGCTGGGCCGCACCAACGCGCGGCGCGTCGTCCGGCGGGAACTGGTGGCGGGGCTGCTGAACGGCCTCTGCCTGGCGCTGATCCTGGGGGTGGCGGGCACGCTGATCTTCGGCGATGTCCGGCTGGGGCTGGTTCTGGGGGCGGCGATGATCGTCAACCAGATCGTCGCGGCCCTGGGCGGGGTGCTGGTGCCGCTGACCCTGAACAAGCTGGGGCTTGATCCGGCGCTCGCCTCGGGCACCTTTGTGACGACGATGACCGACGTGATGGGCTTTTTCGCCTTTCTGGGACTGGCTTCGGTGGTGCTGCTGTGAGCGGCGCGGACAAGGCCGCCCTGCGCGCCCGCGCGCTTGCCGCCCGCGCCCGGGGCGGCGACCAGAACGCCCTGACCCGCCACCTGACCGCCGCCCTGGCGCCGCATCGGGGCAAGGTGCTGTCCGGCTATTGGCCGATGCGGGGCGAAGCCGATCCCCGCCCCGCGATGGAGGCCCATGACGGACCGCTCTGCCTGCCGGTGGTGCCGGGCCGCGCCGTGCCCCTGGTGTTTCGCCGGTGGCGGGGCGAGCCTCTGGTGCCCGGCCCCTTCGGCACCCTTCACCCCGCCGATTCGCAGCCAGTGCTGGTGCCCCAGATCCTGATCGTGCCGCTGGCGGGGTTCGACAGGCAGGGGAATCGCATCGGCTATGGCGGGGGCTATTACGACCGCACCTTGCAATTGCTGCGCGAAACGGGGCCCGTGACCGCCATCGGCCTGGCCTTCGCCGTCCAGGAGCTGCCCGAAATCCCCGCCGAACCCTTCGATCAGCCGCTGGATGTGATCGTCACCGACCGCGGACCGGTCCGCCCCCAAGGCTGATCGCCGGCGTTTGTGGCAGTTTTGCATCAGCTGTGCAAAAGCGGCGGAAGACCCTGGGACAAACCTGTGGATAACCCCGGGATGGCCGCGCCCAACCGCCCAGGCCGCAAGACAAAATCCGGCCCCCTGCCCTGTTGAAGACCCCGGCCGGGCCGATCCTGTGAACGAATCTGCCGGGCCTTCGCGGCACCCTCTGTCAACGGAGTTTTGGGCTTTCTTCGACAAATAAAACGGTTGAACCGCGCCTTGATCGGGATCAATCTTGTGGCCTGAGGCGTTGCCCATACCAGATGTGGTGGCAGTGAAACGACCACCACCAAGCATCGCCGCTTCTGGAACCGAACCCGGCCGGGCCTTTCGCCCGGGCCTCTTGCCTTGCGCAAGGGGGCGGCTGTCCGCCGCGTGGCGCAGGTCGCGGAACACAAGGGACGACGAAAGGAAAGGGCAACGGGCATGAAGATCGAACGGCGTTTCACCACCCCCGCCGGGGGCGCCTATGGCGACATCGTCTTCACGACGACCACCAGCGAAATCCGCAATCCCGACGGCACGATCGTCTTCCGCAACGACCGGGTGGAGGTTCCCCAGGGCTGGAGCCAGGTCGCCAGCGACGTGATCGCCCAGAAGTATTTCCGCAAGGCGGGCATCCCCGCGGCCTTGAAGCGCGTCAAGGAAAAGGGCGTGCCCGAATTCCTGTGGCGCAGCGTGCCCGACGAGGCGGCCCTGGCGGCCCTGCCCGAGGACCGGCGCTTCGGCGGCGAAACCAGCGCGCGGCAGGTCTTTGACCGGCTGGCCGGGGCTTGGACCTACTGGGGTTGGAAAGGCGGGTATTTTTCCAAAGAAGAAGACGCCCGCGCTTATCACGACGAGATGCGCTTCATGCTGGCCCGGCAGATGGCCGCGCCGAACAGCCCCCAATGGTTCAACACCGGGCTGCATTGGGCCTATGGCATCGACGGCCCGAGCCAAGGGCATTTCTATGTGGACTTCAGGACCGGCAAGCTGGTCAAGTCCGACAGCGCCTATGAACATCCCCAGCCGCACGCCTGCTTCATCCAGTCGGTCAGCGACGACCTGGTGAACGAAGGCGGCATCATGGACCTGTGGGTCCGCGAGGCGCGGCTGTTCAAGTACGGCTCGGGCACCGGCACCAACTTTTCCTCGCTTCGCGGCGAGGGGGAACGGCTGTCGGGCGGCGGCAAGTCCTCGGGCCTGATGGGCTTCCTGAAGATCGGCGACCGGGCGGCGGGCGCGATCAAGTCGGGCGGCACCACCCGCCGCGCGGCCAAGATGGTGATCTGCGACATGGATCACCCCGACATCGAGGCCTTCATCAACTGGAAGGTCATCGAGGAACAGAAGGTGGCCTCTCTTGTCGCCGGCTCCAAGGCGCACGAGGCGCGGCTGAACGACATCTTCGCGGCCATCCGCGCGGGCGACGGCGAAACGGATCCCGCGCGGAACGACGGGCTGCGGGCGGCGATCCGCGCGGCCAAGCGCGCGATGATCCCGGAAACCTATGTCAACCGCGTGCTGCAATACGCGCGCCAGGGCTTCGACAGCATCGAGTTCCCGACCTATGACACCGACTGGGATTCGGAAGCCTATGTCAGCGTCTCGGGGCAGAACTCGAACAACTCGGTCCGGGTGACGGACGCCTTTCTGCAAGCCGTGCGCGACGATGCCCCGTGGGAGCTGCTGCGCCGCACCGACGGCGTGGTGGCCAAGACCGTCTCGGCGCGCGAGTTGTGGAATCAGGTCGGCCACGCCGCCTGGGCCTGCGCCGATCCCGGCATCCAGTTCCACGACACGGTGAACGCCTGGCACACCTGCCCCGCCAACGGGCCGATCCGCGGGTCGAACCCGTGCAGCGAATACATGTTCCTGGACGACACGGCCTGCAACCTGGCCTCGATGAACCTGCTGACCTTCTTCGCCGACGGCCGCTTCGACGCCGACGCCTATGTCCACGCCACCCGGCTGTGGACCGTGACGCTGGAAATCAGCGTGCTGATGGCGCAGTTCCCGTCGAAGGAGATCGCCCAGAAAAGCTACGACTTCCGCACCCTGGGCCTGGGCTATGCCAATATCGGCGGGCTGCTGATGAACATGGGCCTGGGCTACGACAGCGACGGGGGCCGGGCGCTGTGCGGCGCGCTGACGGCGGTGATGACGGGCGTGGCCTACGCAACCTCGGCGGAAATGGCCGCGGAACTGGGGGCCTTTCCCGGCTATGCGCGGAACGCCAAGCACATGCTGCGGGTCATCCGCAACCACCGTGCGGCGGCCCATGGCACCGGCGCCTATCAGGGGATCAACGTCGCCCCGGTGGAGCTTGACGCCGACAACTGCCCCGACGCGCGCCTTGTCGCCATCGCGCGCCAGGCCTGGGACGAGGCCCTTGCCCTGGGCGAGGATCACGGTTTCCGCAATGCCCAGACAACGGTGATCGCACCCACCGGCACCATCGGCCTGGTGATGGATTGCGACACCACCGGGATCGAGCCTGACTTCGCCCTGGTCAAGTTCAAGAAGCTGGCGGGCGGCGGTTATTTCAAGATCATCAACCAGTCGGTCCCGGCCGCCTTGGCGGTGCTGGGCTATGCCCCCGCGCGGATCCAGGAAATCGTGGCCCATGCCGTGGGCCATGCGACCTTGGGCAACTGCCCCGGCATCAACCACACCGCGCTTGCGGGCCACGGCTTCGGCCTGGCCGAGATCGAGAAGATCGAGGCGGCGCTGGCCACGGCCTTCGACATCCGCTTCGTCTTCAACCAGTGGACCCTGGGCGAGGATTTCTGCAAGGGCACCCTGGGCATTCCCGCCGACAAGCTGGCCGATCCTTCCTTCGACCTGCTGCGCCACCTGGGCTTCACCCGCGCCCAGATCGACGCCGCCAACGACCATGTCTGCGGCACCATGACCCTGGAAGGCGCGCCGCATCTGCGGGCGGAACACCTGCCCGTGTTCGACTGCGCCAATGCCTGCGGCAAGCGAGGAACGCGTTATCTGTCGGTCGAAAGCCACATCCGCATGATGGCGGCGGCGCAGTCCTTTATCTCGGGCGCGATCTCCAAGACGATCAACATGCCCAACAGCGCCACCATCGCGGACGCGCTGGCGGCCTACGAGCTGTCCTGGTCGCTGGGCATCAAGGCCAACGCGCTGTATCGCGACGGGTCGAAACTGTCCCAGCCGCTGGCGTCGGCCCTGGTCGAGGATGACGAGGAGGCCGAGGAGATCCTCGCCACCGGCAGTCCGCAGGAAAAGGCCGCCGTGATCGCCGAGAAGATCGTCGAGAAGATCATCGTCAAGGAGGCCGTGCGCAGCCACCGCGAGAAACTGCCGCAGCGCCGCAAGGGCTATACCCAGAAGGCGGTCGTCGGCGGGCACAAGGTTTATGTCCGCACCGGCGAATACGACGACGGCAAGCTGGGCGAGATCTTCATCGACATGCACAAGGAAGGCGCGGGCTTCCGGGCGATGATGAACAACTTCGCCATCGCCGTGTCCGTGGGCCTGCAATACGGCGTGCCGCTGGAGGAGTTCGTGGACGCCTTCACCTTCACCCGCTTCGAGCCGGCGGGCATGGTGCAGGGCAACGACAGCATCAAGAACGCGACCTCGATCCTGGACTATGTTTTCCGCGAACTGGCGGTGTCCTATCTGGACCGCACCGACCTGGCGCATGTGAAGCCCGAAGGCGCCCGCTTCGACGACATGGGCGGCGGAGAGCGCGAGGGTCTGAACGTCGCCCCCGTCAGCGAAGGGGCCGAGCTGAAGTCCCTGACCATGCTGAAGCAGATCAGCAGCGCGGGTTATCTGCGCAAGCGCCTGCCCCAGGATCTGATGGTCTTGCAGACGGGCGTGTCGGCGACGGCGATCCTGTCCGCGGAACCTGCCGCGATGGACCTGCGCATGAAGGCCCGGATGCAGGGCTACGAAGGCGATCCCTGCGGCGAATGCGGGAACTACACGCTGGTGCGGAACGGCACCTGCATGAAGTGCAACACCTGCGGCGGGACAAGCGGGTGCAGTTGAAGGCCGCAAGTCGACAACTCCGCCGTTTCACGGCAAGGCGGCGGAGCTTTTATCGATAGAAGGATATTGCTTCATTCATCCCCGGCAGCTTGGCGGCGCTCCGCGTCCGAACCGGTCGAAAGCCTTCTTTGCTGCATCTTTTTCGTTTCCGTGTTCCTCCACGCTTCCGGGCAAGTGAGCCCGCCGCGATGAGCGCATCGGGTACAGATGATAGGGATCGTAAGGAGATGGGGAACCGAGGCTGAGGCGCCTGCCGGCACAGATGTCATGCCCGACAACATCGTGCAGAAAGGTCTGCTGGGAAAGCCCTGGCAACGCCGAAAGCGGGCCGGGACGCGGTGCTCACGCCGATGAAGGCATCTTGTGCCGCCGAGCCTGCGTCCTGGTCGGATTCGATCCGAAGACGAAGCCGCGCAGGCATCCCCCCGGCAACCCGGAGATCCGCAAGGCCTTGCGGGAGGTCGCGTCTGCGGGTCGCCGGTTCGGCTATTGGCGCATCGGGCTGCTGCTCGACCGCAGGGGCATGCTGATGAACCCGAAAAGCCGTATCGGCTTTACCGCGAGAAAGGGCTGTCGGTCAGGCTGGCAGCACGTCGGCGAAAAGGACGGCGTCGCGCGGATCGCCTGCAAGCGGGCCAAGGCCTTTGCTGCCGCCGATCTGCCCATTCTGCCGGAAATGGCGAAGGGCCGCTTGTTGCCGACCACCCAGGACGCGCCGCCTGTCGGATACAAACCCGAAACCCTCGGCAACTGGTTTCGCGGCCTTTGCGCCAAGGCAGAGGTTCCCGGCTTGCTGCACGGACTGCGGAAAGCAGGTGCGACCCGACTGGGTGATGCTGGCGGGTCGCATGGGCGGATCGCTTCCTTTCTGGCGCACTAGGACACCAAGCAGGCCGGCACCTACCCAGAGAGGTTGAGCCGTTCAAAACTGGCGGATAGCGCATTCGCCAGGCTGCAAACCGTGTCCAACCTTTCTGCCTCACTGGCCAGAAAGATCGCTAAGCGTCAGGAATACCAGCATTTCGGCATGAAAAATGGCAGCCCGTAGGGGAGTCGAACCCCTCTTTTCAGGTTGAAAACCTGACGTCCTAACCGATAGACGAACGGGCCACTTTTCGCCGCTGCCGGTCATCACCGGCGGCGTGGGGCGGTGTTTAGGCAAAGCCGCGGGGGGGCGCAAGGGGAAAAATCCGCCCGTCGGACAAATTTTTCTACGCCAAGCGAAAGCACCCCCGGGACCGGGGTCCGCGCCCTTCTTGCAGGGGCGCGCCGGGGGTTGTAGACCCCGGCCAACGAAAGGAAACGCCATGTCGATCACCGAGGATCAGGCCCGCAAGGTCGCCCATCTGGCGCGCATCGCGGTCGATGATGCCGCTCTGCCGGCGCTTGCCCGCGAACTGAACGGCATTCTGCATTTCATGGAACAGCTGAACGAAGTGGACGTGACCGGCGTCGAGCCGATGACCGGCGTCACGCCCATGCGCCTCAAGCGGCGCGAGGATGTCGTGACCACCGGCGGGATGGCCGACAAGATCCTGTCCAACGCCCCCGACGCGCGCGAGGGCTTTTTTGCCGTCCCGAAGGTGGTGGAATGAGCGACCTGAACACCCTGACCATCGCGGACGCCCGCGATGCCCTGCACAAGGGCGAAACGACCGCCGTGGAACTGACCGAAGCCTGCCTGGCGGCCATCGAAAGGGCGGGCGCGCTGAACGCCTTTGTCCACAAGACCCCCGATGCGGCGCGCGCCATGGCCCGGGCCGCCGATGCCCGCATCAAGGCCGGGGACGCCGCCCCGCTGACAGGCATTCCCCTGGGCATCAAGGACGTGTTCTGCGTGAAGGGCGTGCCGTCCCAGGCCGCCAGCCGGATCCTGGAAGGCTTCCGCCCGGAATACGAATCGACCGTGACGCAGAACCTGTGGAACGCGGGCGCGGTCATGCTGGGCAAGCTGAACCAGGACGAATTCGCCATGGGCTCGGCCAATGAATCCAGCTGCTATGGTCCGGCGGTGAACCCCTGGAAGGTCGATGACCGGCCCTTGACGCCGGGCGGCAGCTCGGGCGGGTCGGCGGCGGCGGTGGCGGCGGACCTGTGCCTGGCCGCGACGGGAACGGACACCGGCGGGTCCATCCGCCAGCCCGCGGCCTTTACCGGCATCGTGGGGCTGAAACCCACCTATGGCCGGGTCAGCCGCTGGGGGGTGATCGCCTATGCGTCCTCGCTGGACCAGGCCGGGCCGATGACCAAGACCGTGCGCGATGCGGCGATCATGCTGGGCGCCATGGCATCCGTCGATCCGCAGGATTCGACCAGCGCCGAAGTGGCCGTTCCCGACTATGAAGCCGGGCTTTCCGGCGACATCCGCGGCAAGCGCATCGGCATTCCGCGCGAATACCGCGTCGAGGGGATGCCCTCGGAGATCGACGCCCTGTGGCGCGAGGGCGCCGAAATGCTGCGCGACGCAGGCGCCGAGATCGTGGACATCAGCCTGCCGCACACGAAATACGCGCTGCCCGCCTATTACGTGATCGCCCCGGCCGAGGCGTCGTCGAACCTCGCCCGCTATGACGGGGTGCGCTATGGACGCCGCGCCAAGCTGGGCCAGGGCGACGGCATCACCGAGATGTACGAAAAGACCCGCGCCGAGGGTTTCGGCCCCGAGGTGCAGCGCCGCGTGATGATCGGCACCTATGTGCTGTCGGCGGGCTTCTATGACGCCTATTACAACCGCGCCCGCAAGGTCCGCGCGCTGATCAAGCGCGATTTCGACATGGCCTTCGCCGACGGCATCGACGCGATCCTGGCGCCCACCACGCCGTCCGCGGCCTTTGGTCTGGGGGCCATGGACAGCGGCGATCCGGTGCGGATGTATCTGAACGATGTCTTCACCGTCACGCTGAACCTGGCGGGCCTGCCCGGCATCGCGGTTCCCGTGGGGCAGGACAAGCAGGGCCTGCCCCTGGGCCTGCAACTGTTCGGGCGTCCCTTCGAGGAAGGCGATCTGCTGAACCACGCGCTTGTTCTTGAACGCGCGGCGGGATTTGTGGCAAAGCCCCATCGCTGGTGGTAGGGTCGTCCCGGTGGCATATCCAGGAGGCACGATGCGCGGCTGTCTGATCCTTTCGGTGCTGGCGCTTGCCGGCTGCGGCGAACATCTGGGCTGGAACCCGAACTACAATTTCGGCCCGACCCGCTACGGCCAATACCGCGTCGCGCGGGAAGCCGCCCTGGTGACGGATGCCGAATCGCCGAAAACCATTCCCGTGGCGCGGCCCTTCTATGCCCCCACCGGCGCCGAGATCGCCGGACGCAGCCCGGTGCCGATCCCGCCCACCATGGGCGTGGACCGCGTGCGGGTGGTCAGAAAGGTCCAGACCGTCCCCGCGCGGCCCGTCGCGGTTCAGGGGGTGCCGGTCCGGGATCGGAACGCGCCGGTCGTGATCGTGCCGCCCTCCATGCGCGCAGGCGACCAGCCGCCGCTGTGACCGGGGGCTTTCCCAGTCCCAACCATGGCGACCGCCGGGGCCAGCGCCCCGAACTGGTCGTTTTGCATTACACCGGCATGGCCGACACCGCCGAGGCGCGCGCGCGCTTGTGCGATCCCGGGGCCGAGGTCAGCGCCCATTGGCTGATCCACGAGGATGGCCGCGCCGACGCCCTGGTTCCCGAGGATCGCCGCGCCTGGCACGCCGGCGCGGGGTCGTGGCAGGGGCGCGAAGACGTGAATTCCCGCTCCATCGGGATCGAGATCGCCAATCCCGGCGACCGCCCCTTTCCGGCCCGGCAGATGGATGCAGTGGCGGAGCTGCTGCGCGGCATCATGGCGCGCTGGCGGATCGGCCCCGGCGGAGTGATCGGCCATTCGGATATGGCCCCCGGCCGCAAGATCGACCCCGGCCCCCGCTTCGACTGGCAGCGCCTGGCCCGCGAGGGGCTGGCGCTGGCCGGCGGCACGGGCGCGGATGCGCCGCTCGGGGCCAGCCTGACCCGCATCGGCTATCCCGCCGCGGACCCGGCCATCCGCCTTGCCGCCTTCCGGCTGCGTTTCCGCCCCTGGGCCCAAGGCCCCGAGACCGAGGCCGACCGGCGCACCGCCGCCTTTGTGGCCTATTCGGCGGGGACCGGCTCCAGGTAGCGTTCCAGGCCCGCGCGGATGTCGTCGGGCCAGGGGGTGGATTTGTGGTTGTCCAGCGAGGTCAGCACGATCTTTTGCCGGATCGTCCAGATCACGTCGGGGCCGACCGTCACAACCGTTTCCAGATCCAGCGAGGACCGGCCCACCTTGCGCACATGGACGTTGAAGGTCAGCACGTCGCCGTAAACGGCGGGCTTGGTGAACAGGATGTTCATGGACAGCGTGGGCAGGCCCAGCTTGCGCTCGAACATGATCTCTTTCCAGGTGACGCCGAAGGAGGCGAACATGGCCTCGTTCACGTCCACCAGCATCGACAGATAGGCGGGGTGATAGGCAATCCCGGTCAGGTCGCAGTCGCCAAAGCGCAGGGGCTTGGAAAGGGTAAAGGGCATGACACGGTCCTTTGCGGGCGGCTGCAACAGGCGCAGGCGATGTTTGATTTATGCTTGAAGCATATCGGTCCGTCCGCTCCTGTCAACAACGGCATCTGAATGGCACCAATCGCAAGAATGTTGTTGACAGACTCGCGGCTATTTCATTTTATATATAAAATATATGATGGCAGCCGCATCCGCACAAGGAAGCCTGGACATGAAAATCGCCGTTCTTGGGGCTGGTCCCGCAGGCCTTTACTTCGCGATCTCGATGAAGCTGCGCGATGCCGGCCACGACATCACCGTTTACGAACGCAACCGCCCCGACGACACCTTCGGCTGGGGCGTGGTGCTGTCGGACGAGACGATGAACAACTTCGCCGGCAACGATCCCGTCAGCGAGGCGATGATCCGCGACAGCTTCGCCTATTGGGACGACGTGAAGGTCGTGCGGGGCGCGGAGGCGATGACCTCGGGCGGGCACGGCTTCGCGGGTATCGGGCGGATGAAGCTGCTGCTGCTTTTGCAACGGCGCGCCCGCGAGCTGGGGGTGGCGCTGCGCTTCCAGACCGAGCTGGACGGGGCCGCCATCGAAAACCTGCGCGCCTCGCACGATCTGGTGGTGGCCGCCGACGGGCTGAACTCGCGCACCCGCCAGATCTATGCGGACCGCTTCGGCGCGCAGATCGACATGCGGCGCAACCATTTCGTCTGGCTGGGCACCCGGCAGAAATTCGACGACGCCTTTACCTTCATCTTCGAAAAGACCGAACACGGCTGGATCTGGGCGCACGCCTATCAGTTCGACGCCGACACCGCGACCTTTATTGTCGAATGCGGGCCGGAAACCTTTGACGCCTTCGGTTTCGCCAGCCTGAGCCAGGCCGACAGCATGGCGCTGTGCGAGAAGATCTTCGCCCGCCACCTGGGCGGCCACAGCCTGATGTCGAACGCCAACCACATCCGCGGTTCCGCCTGGATCCGCTTTCCGCGCGTCACCTGCGAGAACTGGCATTTCGACAACGTGGTCCTGCTGGGCGACGCGGCGGCCACGGCGCATTTCTCGATCGGCTCGGGGTCCAAGCTGGGCATGGAAAGCGCCATCGCGCTGGCGGACGAACTGAACGCGGGCAAGCCGCTGGACCGGGCGCTGGCCGATTACCAGGCCGCGCGGCAGTTGCAGGTGCTGCGCGTCACCTCGGCCGCGCGCAATTCGACCGAGTGGTTCGAGGCGGTCGAGCGTTACCTGGATCTGGACCTGACCCAGTTCACCTATTCGCTGCTGACCCGCAGCCAGCGCATCGGGCACGAGAACCTGCGCCTGCGCGACCCGGAATGGCTGGGTCAGGCCGAGGCCTGGTTCCAGGCCAAGGCGGGCAGCCAGTCCACGCGCCGCCCGATGTTCGCGCCCTTCCAGCTGCGCGGCATGCGGCTGGAAAACCGCGTCGTTGTCTCGCCCATGGCGCAATACAAGGCCGTGGACGGCCATCCGACCGACTGGCATTTCGTCCATTACGCCGAACGCGCCAAGGGCGGCGCAGGCCTGGTCTTCACCGAGATGCTGTGCGTGTCCCCCGAAGGCCGGATCACGCCGGGCTGCCCCTGCATCGGCCCGGACCAGGAAGCCGCCTGGAAGCGCCTGACCGATTTCGTTCATGCCGAAACGGACGCGAAGATCTGCGCCCAGATCGGCCATGCGGGGCGCAAGGGCTCGACCCGTCTGGCCTGGGACGGCATCGACAAGCCGCTGGCCGAGGGCAACTGGCCGCTGATGGCGGCATCCGCCCTGCCCTATCTGCCGGAAAGCCAGACGCCCAAGGCGATGGACCGGGCCGACATGGACGCCGTGAAGGCGCAGTTCGTCGATGCGGTGGAAACCGCCGAGCGCGCGGGCTTCGACATGGTGGAAATGCACGCGGCCCACGGCTATCTGCTGGCGTCCTTCATCTCGCCCGTCACCAACCGGCGGACGGACGACCATGGCGGCAGCCTGGAAAACCGCTTGCGCTATCCGCTGGAGGTGTTTGCCGCCATGCGCGCCGCCTGGCCGCAGGGCAAGCCGATGACGGTGCGGATCTCGGCCCATGACTGGGTGGACGGCGGCGTGACCCCGACCGAGGCGGTGCAGGTCGCCCGCGCCTTTCATCAGGCGGGGGCGGATGCGATCAACGTGTCCTCGGGCCAGACCGACAAGGCCGAACAGCCTGTCTATGGCCGCATGTTCCAGGCGCCCTTCAGCGACCGCATCCGCAACGACCTGGGCGTGCCGACCCTGGTCGCGGGCAACATCTACGAGGCCGATCACGTCAACTCGATCCTGATGGCGGGGCGCGCGGATCTGGTGCTGCTGGCCCGGCCGCATCTGGCCGATCCCTACTGGACGCTGCACGCGGCGGTCGGTCTGGGCGATACCGAACAGGTCTGGCCCGCGCCCTACGAAGGCGGGCGGCGGCAGGCCAACACCCTGGCCGAACGCGCAAGGGCCGTGGCATGACGCTGGCGGGCCGCAGGGCGCTGGTCACGGGCGGCGGCTCGGGCGCGGGCGCGGTCATCGCGCGCAGGCTGGCGGACGCGGGCGCAAAGGTCACGGTCTGCGGGCGGCGTTCCATCGACCCGGCCCCGGGCATCCGCGCGCAGGTCTGCGACATCACCGATGAGCGCGCGGTGCAGGCGCTGTTCGCGACGGGGCCCTTCGACATCGTGGTGGCGAATGCCGGGGCGTCCGACAGCGCCCCCCTGACCCGCACGACGCTGGACCAGTTCCGCGCGATGATCGACGTGAACCTGACCGGCAGTTTCCTGACCATCCGCGAAGCCCTGCGGACCATGGGGGGCGATTGGGGCCGGGTGATCGCCATCGCCTCGACCGCCAGCCTGAAAGGCTACGCCTATGTCGCGCCCTATGCGGCGGCCAAGCACGGCGTCCTGGGGCTGGTGCGGTCGGCGGCGCTGGAGGTGGCAAGGAAGGGCATCACCGTCAACGCGGTCTGCCCCGGCTTCCTGGACACCGACATGACCCGGCGGTCCATCGACACCATCGTCGCCACGACCGGGCGCACCCCCGAGCAGGCGCGCGCTTCGCTGGCCGCGACCAACCCCATGGGACGCCTGGTCCCGCCCGCCGACGTGGCCGAGGCGGTGCTGTGGCTTTGCGCGCCCGGATCGTCGATGGTCACGGGCCAGGCCATTTCCATTTCCGGCGGAGAAACGTCATGAACCTGCAAAATCCCCCCACCTCTCCGCATTCCTTTCTGAACCCCGAAGGCTGGGTTCCCGCGAAAGGCTATGCCAACGGCGTGATGGCCGAAGGCAAGGTGATCTTCACGGGCGGACTGATCGGCTGGAACGGCCAGCAGCGGTTCGAACACGACGATCTGGTCGGCCAGTTCGAGCAAACGCTGCGAAACATCGTGGCCGTGCTGGACGCGGCGGGCGCACGGCCCGAACATCTGGTGCGCCTGACCTGGTATGTCACCGACAAGGCCGAATACCTGGGCAACCTCAAGGAGATCGGCGCCGCCTATCGCCGCGTGATCGGCCGCCATTTCCCGGCCATGGCCGTGGTGCAGGTCGTGGCCCTGATGGAGGACGCCGCCAAGGTCGAGATCGAGGCCACGGCGGTGATCCCCCATGGCTGACTGGCCCGCGCCCGACAACCGCCCGGTCATCCTGACCGTCGCCCGGCCTTCTGACGCGGCGATGGGCAGCACCGTTTTCGGCGGCTGGATCATGGCGCAGTTCGACCATGCCGCAGGCCGCGCGGGACGCGCCGTGGCAGGCGCCTGCCTGATCCGCGCGGTGCAGGAGATGGTGTTTCACGCGCCCCTGACGGTCGGCTCGGACTTCGCCGTCTTTGCGCGCGAGGCGGGGCGCGGGCGCACCTCGTTCACGCTGGAACTGGCGGGCGTCGCGGACCCGGACGGGGACCGCACCCCCATCGCCACAGCACGCTTCGTCATGGTGGCCATCGACGCGGCGGGCAGCCCCCGCGCGCTGGCCGCCTGACCTTCGCAAACCAAGGGAGAGAGAACATGGAAAAGGTCGTCCCCGTCGTCACCCGCGCCAGCGAGCTTGGCGGACAGACCGCGCAGTCCGGCGATTGCGTGCGCAAGTCGGGCGTCAGCCCGCAGCACACCCCGGCCACCAAGATCTGGTTCGGGCGGGTTTCCAACGAACCCGGCCACCGCTCGCCCCCGCACCACCACGAGCATTGCGAAACGGGCGGCTATGTCCTCAAGGGCCACGGGCGCATCTATTTCGGCGACGACTATCAGGAGTTCATCGACATGTACGAAGGCGATTTCGTCTTTGTGCCGCCCTTCATGAAGCATGTCGAGGTGAACATGTCCACCACGGACGAGCTGGTCTGGCTGACCTGCCGCACGCCCGACAACCTGGTCACGAACTTCGACGACGTGCCCGACGAGCAGCTTCAAGGCTATCGCCGCGCCTGAGGACCGATCCATGAAACTTCTCCGTTACGGCGCCCGCGGCGCCGAAAAGCCCGGCTTGATGGATGCCGAAGGCCGGATCCGCGACCTGTCGGCCTATGTTCCCGACATCGGGGGCGATGCGCTGGCGCCCAATGCCCTGGCCCGGCTGGCCACGCTGGACCCGGACGACCTGCCGCCGGTCCGGCCCGAACGCCTCGGCCCGCCGGTCGCGGGGGTGGGCAAGTTCCTTTGCGTGGGGCTCAACTATGCCGACCACGCGCGCGAAACGGGCAAGGAACCGCCCGCCGAGCCCGTTCTGTTCGCCAAGGCCGTCAGCGCCATCTGCGGGCCGAACGACGACGTGCAGATCCCGCGCGGATCGGACCGCACCGACTGGGAGGTCGAGCTGGGCATCGTCATCGGCAGCCGCGCGAAATACGTGGACGAGGCGCAGGCGCTGCATCACGTCGCGGGTTATCTTCTGGTCAACGATGTCAGCGAGCGCCGCTTCCAGTCCGAACGCGGCGGCCAATGGACCAAGGGCAAAAGCCACGACACCTTCGGCCCGATCGGCCCCTGGCTGGTCACCAAGGACGAGATCGCGGATGTCCAGGCGCTGGATCTGTGGCTGGACGTGGACGGGCAGCGCCGCCAGACCGGCAACACCCGCACCATGATCTTCGGCGTGGCGCATCTGGTCAGCTACATCAGCCAGTTCATGACGCTGCTGCCCGGCGACATCATCGCCACCGGCACGCCGCCGGGCGTCGGTCTGGGCATGAAGCCGCCGACCTTCCTGCGCGAAGGCCAGGTCGTCACCCTGGGCGCGGCGGGCCTGGGCGAACAGCGTCAGCGGATGGTGCAGGCATGAACGCGCAAGACATGCTGCGGGCCATGTCCGACCTGTCCGGCAAGACCGCCATCGTCACCGGCGGCGGTCGCGGCCAGGGCGCCGTTCATGCCGAACTGCTGGCCGCCGCCGGTGCCCATGTCATGATCTGCGACGTGCTGGAGGCCGAGGGCGAGGCGCTGGCCGCAAGGCTGGGCGACACGGCGCGCTTCCTGCGCCTGGACGTGACGGATGCCGAGGCCTGGGACGGCGCGGTCAGGACGGCCCGCGACTGGACCGGGCGGCTGGACGTGCTGGTCAACAACGCGGGCATCATCAACCGCAAGATCATCCGCGACATGACGCCCGACGAATGGCGCCGCGTGATCGACGTGAATCTGACCGGCGCCTTTCTGGGCATCCGGGCCGCCGCGCCCGCGATGGGCCAAGGCGCCAGCATCGTCAACATTGCGTCGAACAGCGCGTTTTCGGGCCATTACGACCCGGCCTATACCGCCAGCAAATGGGCGCTGCGCGGCCTGACGCGGACGGCGGCGATGGAATACGCGCAGGCGGGCATCCGCGTGAACGCCATCTGCCCCGGCCTGATCGTCACGGATCTGAACCGCGACTCGCCCCATCTGGGGCCGATGATCGGCATCACGCCCATGGCCCGGGCGGGCGAGGCCGACGAGGTCGCGCAACTGGTGCTGTTCCTGGCGTCGGAGGCATCGGGCTTCATCACCGGCGAGGATTTCGTGATCGATGGCGGCTTCACCGCCGGCGCCGCCTATCGCCGCGTCGCCAGCGAGACGGGAATCCTGTAACCGCAAAGGCCCGCCGTCAGCGGCGGGCCTTGTGCCGGATGTCCAGCATGATCGAGATGCCGCGCGCCGCATCCGCCTCGGTCACGCCGGCGAAAAGCTCGTTGATCCATTCCAGGTGGCGGGCCGTCATCTCTCGCATCAGCTGCGCGCCCCTTTCGCTGATGCGGACGCGGAAGGCGCGGCGGTCGCTTTCCATCGTTTCGCGTTCGGCCAGCCCGTCGGCCACCAGCCGGTCCACGATCCCGGTGACGTTGCCGTTCGACACCATCAGCTGCTGCGACAGCTCCGTCATGCGCAGCCCCTCGGGCGCGGCCAGCAGCGCGGCCAGCACGTCGAAGCGCGGCAGCGTCATGTCGTATCCCTGCCGCAACCGCTCGCGGAGGTCGTTTTCCACATAACGGACCGCCTTCAGCATTTGCAGCCACAGCCGCAGGCGCTGCCGCGCCGAGGCCGTGTCGGCCTGCGCGTAAGGGGCCGTGTCCATGCCGTCCGGTTCCACCTGCCTGCCCCTCCGAAAGACTGATCCGCCAATGTTTGATCAAAAAATCATTTTGAACCCAAAATAATTCTTGAACAGTTGCGGGAATATGTCAACCTGCGGGCAAGGCGGCCGGGACCGATCACCTCAAGACCGCTTGCAGCAAGGGAAAAGCCACCATGAAGATCACCCGCATTCTGGGCGCTGCCGCAGGCATGGCCCTGGCGCTGACCGCCGCCGCCTTCGCGCAGGAGCCGCTGAAGGTCGGCGCCTATCCCGCAAACCCGCCCTGGGAAGCCAAGACCGAGTCCGGCAGCTTCGAAGGTTTCGAGGTCGACATCGTCAACGAGATCGCCAAGCGCATGGGCACCACGGCTGAAATCAGCGGCATGGACTTCAAGGCGCTGTTCGTGGCGACCGCCTCGCGGCGGGCCGATGCCGTCATCTCCTCGCTGACGATCACCGATGAACGGTTGGGCAGCCAGTCCTTCACGCAGCCCTATTTCCAGGGCGCGCTTGGCATCGGCGTGCGGCAGGATTCGGACCTGACCGGCCCCGAGGGGCTGAAGGACAAGACGGTCGGCACGGTCGCCACGTCCTTTGGCGAGGGATGGCTGCGCGACAACGCCGCCCTGGGATTTGCGGGCGTGAAAAGCTATGACAGCACCGCGAACATGCTGACCGACCTTCAGAACGGCCGGATCGACGCGGCGGTCAACGACATCGTGGGGATGCGCTATGCCTTCACGCAGATGCCGGGCCTGAAGGTCGGGGCCGAGGTCGTCACGGGCGAGCAGTTCGCCATGATGATGCCAAAGGGATCCGAGAAGCTGGAGCAGGTGAACGGGATCATCTCGGAGATGAAGACCGACGGGACCATGGCGGCGCTGCACGAGAAATGGCTGGGCGTGGCCCCCGCCCCGAACAGCTTCACCGTGACGCCGATGCCGGTTCCCACGGCGGCCCGGTGACGCCCGGCTGATCCGGCGACGGCCCGATGAACGCGCTCGACATCTTCTTCAATCTCGACGTGCTGGCGCGCGCCTTCCCGATCCTGCTGCGCGGGCTTGGGATGACGCTGCTGCTGGGCGCGGTGGCGATCGTCGCGGGCACCCTGCTTGGCATCGGCCTTGCCCTGACGCGGCTGTTCGCGGCCCGGCCCCTGCGGCTGCTGGCCACGGGCTATATCGACGTGATGCGGGCCATGCCGGTGCTGGTTGTGCTGATCCTGATCTATTACGCGCTGCCCTTCGCGGGGGTGGTGCTGTCGTCCTTCGCCGCCGCCGCCATCGCCTTGTCGCTGGTTCTCGGCGCCTACACGGCCGAGGTGATGCGCGCGGGCATCCAGGCCGTCCCCAAGGGCCAGTTCGAGGCGTCGAGCGCGCTTGGCCTGGGCTTCTGGCGGATGATGCAAAAGGTGATCCTGCCGCAGGCCATGCGCATCGTCATCCCGCCCCATGCGTCGAACTGCGTGTCGATCATCAAGGACACCTCGCTGGCCTCGGTTGTGGCCATGTCGGACCTGCTGAAGCAGGCGACCGACGCGCAGGCGCTGTTCGCAAACCCCACGCCGCTGCTGGGAGCGGCGCTGATCTATGTCGCGATCCTGTGGCCGCTGGTGCGCCTGACCGGCTGGCTGGAGACGCGGTTCGCGCGCGCCTATGCCCGCTAGACCGCGGACAGGAACGTCGCCATCCCGTCGCCCATCGCCCCGATGTCGTTCATCATCGCCGCCCGCGCCGCCGCCCCGTCGCGCGCCTCAAGCGCGGCGACGATGTGGCCGTGGCTGCGCGCATAGCTGAGCGTCACGTCGGCCCTCAGCATGTCTCGCCTTTTTTCCGACAGGAAGCGCGTGTCGGGACCGGATCGCAGCCACGGGTTCTCGATCTGCTTCAGCAGGATCGTGTCGCGGGCGGCGCGGCAGACGGTGAAGTGGACCTTCTTGTTCCCGGCCAGCCTGTCCTCGACCCGGCCGTCCAGCAGCGCGGACCGGTGGCGTTGCAAGATGCCGCGCAGGGCCGCCAGTTCCGCCGCGCCGCCTTGGATCACCTTTCGGGCCTTGAACAGCTGGTCATGCCCCGCCGCGCCGAGCGCGGGCAGCGCGTGGCCGAGTTCCACTTGCCCTCGACCGGCGCGCCTTCGTCGGTCAGGCGGTGCCGCGCCTCGCGCACCGGAAGCAGGCCGTGGACCTCGCCCGCCATGGTGCGGCGCGACAGGATCGGCCTCGGATGCGGCATCATCACGCCACGCCCCTGGCCCCGGCCAAGGCCAACACCGCCAGCAGCCGGTCGCAGTCGCCGGCGGTCGTCACCGCGCCGGGCGACAGGCGCAGGGTGGCGCCGCGCTGATCGGCGAAGATCCCCTGCCCGCGCAGCGCATCGACCAGGCCCGGCCGCGGCAGGTCGATCATCACGCTGCCGCCCCGCGCCGCATCGTCAAGCGGAGACACGATGCGCAGGCCCAGGTCGCGCGCGCCGTCCAGCAGCAGGCCGGTCAGGCGGCGGTTGTGGTCGGCCAGGGCCTCGACGCCGGTGGACAGAACGAAATCCAGTCCCGGCTTGCTGGCGATGGCGGGCAGCACGTTCGGCGTGCCGTTGTCGAAGCGCCGGGCGTCGGGCGCAAAGGCGAAGGCGTCCAGAGCCCAGGAAAAGGGGTCCGCCTGGCTCCACCAGCCGCGGAATTCGGGGGAACAGTCTGCCAGCAGATCCGGCATGACCTGCAACACCCCCGCCCCCGGCACGCCGCACAGCCATTTCAGCGACGACCCGACCGTGAAATCCGCCTGCGCGGCATAGGGCCGGATGCCCACGCCCTGCGTCACGTCCACGCCGACCAGGCTGCCCATGCGGCGCCCGTGGTCGATCAGCCGGTGGAGGTCGCAGCGGTGCGAGGCGGTGGAGGTCACCCAGGTCAGCAGCGCCAGCCGCACATCGCGCCCCCACGCGGCCAGCATGTCGTCGTCGGCGACATAGGCCCGGCCCCCGGTCGGCGCGACGGTGTGCAGCGCGAAGCCCATGCGGCGGCCCAATTCCGCCAGAAGGAAATGCAGGCTGGGAAAGCAGTCCTGCGCGACAAGGACCGTGCCGCCCGAAAGCCGCGCCTCGGGCAGGCCGCGCATCAGGGTGTAAAGCGCCGCCGTCACGCTTTCGGCCAGGGTCAGCGTGCCTTCCGGCGCGCCGATCAGGCGCGTCCAGGCGGCGATGAAGGCGGCCCGGCGGGCCATGGCGTCCGGCCATTGCCCGTCGTCCTCGGCGCACCAGCGGGCGGTGAAATCCGCCAGCGCCGCGTCCACCGCCGCCTGCTTGCCGGGAAAGGCGCCGATGGAGTGATACAGGAAGTAGCCCATCACCGATGCCCCAGATCCCAGAAGATGCCCGCCATGACCGCCAGCCCTTCGCGCACGATGCTGACGGGCAGGTGTTCGTCGGCGCCGTGCTGGCCGCAGCCGGGATAGGAATGGGGCACCCAGATGGTCGGCAGGCGAAGGGTGTCGGTAAAGATGGCGTTGGGCAGCGACCCGCCCAGGTTCGGCAGGATCACCGGCGGCTTGCCCAGGGTGCGGTCCATCGACGCCGCCACGAAGCGCACCCATTCGTTGTCCAGCGCCGACCGGCTGGCCGGAAAGGCCGCGTCCGTCGCGGGGACGATCTTCACGCGCTGCAACCCGGCGGCGGCCAGCCTGCGCCGCACGGCGGGCAGGACGGCGTCGGTGTCCACGCCCACCGGGTGGCGCAGTTGCAGCCGCGCCCTGGCCCAGGGCGGGATGGCGTAAAGGGGCTTGGCGATGTTGCCGACCTCGATCTCCATCACCTCCAGCGTGGACCAGCCGTAAACGCGCTCGGCGGGGGTCAGGCCGGGGGCGCCCCACCAGGCGTCCAGGTCCGGGTCGCCGGGCGCCGTCTCGATGGTGCAGCGCGACAGCGCCTCGCGCACGTCGGGTGGGATGGTGCCGGGGGTCAGTTCGGGAACCAGGCATTCGCCGGTCGGCCCGATCAGCGCGGCGATGGCATGGGCCAGCTCGACCCCGGGATTGGCCAGCAAGCCGCCCCAGTTGCCGGAATGGTGGTATCCTTCGCGGGCCACGGCCTCCAGGTGGATGTTCATGGCGCCGCGCGCGCCCAGGAAGATCGTCGGCTGGTTCAAGCCGATGCGCGGCCCGTCCGAGGCGATCAGCATGTCGGCGGCGAAGGCGCGGGCTTCATCCGCGACCAGTTCGGCCAGGGCGGGCGATCCGTGTTCCTCGCCCATCTCCATCAGCACCTTGAGGTTGAAGCCCAGGCGGCCGTTGACGGCCAGGACCGCCTCGACGGCGGCGAGGTTGATGGAATGCTGGCCCTTGTTGTCGGCGGTGCCGCGGCCGTACCAGCGGCCGTCGCGTTCCGTCATTCGAAAGGGCGACAAGCCCGGCGACCATTTTTCCGGCACGCCCGTCACCACGTCGCCATGGCCGTACATCAGCACCGTGGGCAGCGCCGGATCCTCGATCCGGGTCGCCAGCAGGAAGGCGCCGGGGGCCGCGTCGCGGCGGAAGTGCCGCCGGGCAAAGCCCAGGCGGTCGAAGACCGGATCCAGTTCCTCGTCGATATAGCGTTGCAGATCGGGCTTGTGCGCCTCTTCGCGCGACACGGTGGGCATCGCCACGCGCCGGGCCAGATCGGCCTCGAAGCGTCCCGAGTCCAGCACGTCCAGCGCGGCGGCAATGGCGGCGTCGCGGGTCGGGGCAAGGTCAAGGCTCATGCGGCACCTTTCAACGGTTCTTCGGCCAGATGGCGAGCGGCGCCGCCAAAGGCGACATCCGCGGGATGGGGACGGACCCGCGAACACAGGTCGAAGGCGCGCGGGCAGCGGGGCTGAAAGGGACAGCCGGGCGGGATCGCCAGCGGGTTCGGAAAGGCGGCGCCCAGGCCGATGTCGGGCAGGCCTTGGCCCGGCGCGACGGTCAGCGCCGGATCCAGCAGCGCGCGGGTATAGGGGTGGCGGGGCGCGGCGAAGACCTGCGCCGCGCCGCCCAGTTCGACCACCCGGCCCAGATACATCGCCGCCACCTGATCGACCAGGTGTTCGACCACCGACAGGTTGCCCAAGATGAACACGTGGGTCGGCCCCAGTTCCCGTTTCAGATCCATCATAAGGTTCAGGATCTGGCTTTGCACGGAGACGTCAAGGGCCGAGGTCGGCTTGTCGCCGACGATCAGGTCGGGGTTCATCACCAGGGCGCGGTCGATGGCCACGCGCAGGCGCTGCCCGCCCGAGAGTTCCTTGGGGTAACGATCGGCAAAGCGGGCGGGCAGGTCCACCATGTCCATGATGCTGGCGGCGCGCGCGCGGCGTTCCGCATCCGTGCCGATGCCTTAGCCGTCCAGCAGCACGGTGCCCTTGGACGGGGCCAGCAGGTTCAGCAGGATTTTCGCCAGGGTGGACTTGCCGCAGCCGGACTCGCCGACGATGCACAGGGATTCCCCCCGGGTGTTCAGGTCCACGCGCAGATCGCGAACGGACAGAAGTGGCTTGTTCATCAGCTTCTCTCCGGGGTGATCATGTCGCGCAGGCCGTCGCCCGCCAGGTTGATGGCGAAAACCAGGATCGCCGGCGCGGTGCCGGGAATGGCGATCAGCCGGAAGGAAAAGAACATGTGGCTTTTCGCTTCCGAGATCATCAGCCCCCAGCGTGGCCGCAGCGGCTGGACGCCCAGGCCCAGGAAGGACAGCGCGGCCTCCATCAGGATCGCGGATGCGACCTCGATGGTGGCGATGACGATCAGTCGGGGCGCGATGTTGGGCAGCAGGATCCAGGCGGCGGATGCGCCGGAAAAGACAGCGGACCAAGCCGAATCAGCCCTTGCCAAGCGCCTTTGCCGCCGAGGCCAGCGAATGCCGGTCCTTGACCGTCCGGGTCGAGACAATGGTTTCGGTCCGCACCACCCCGGGCATCCGGGCGATCTCGCGCCGCAGCAGGCGGTCCATCATGGCGATGTCGCGGCACAGGACATGCAGCAGGTAATCCCCCGCCCCCGTTGTCGCATGGCAACGACGGACGGCGGGATGGGCCATGACCACGGCTTCGAACCGCTCGGCGGCGTCGGATTGCAGCGTCACCTGCACGAAGGCCTCGATCCCGAAGCCTAGGGCGGCGGCGTCCAGCTGCGCCGCATAGCCGCGGATCGCGCCTGCCTCCTCCATCGCCTTGACGCGCTTCCAGACGGGCGTCTTGGACAGGCCGTGGCGCTCGGCCAGTTCGGCGAAGGACAGCCGGGCATCCGCCTCCAGCGTGGCGAGCAGGTCAAGGTCGATCTGGTCCATCCGTTTTCCCGATCCCGCCCCGAAGCGGCCGATCGTTCCCGAAGATCCGGCCCGCACCACGATTCGGGGAACAATGTTTCCGCGATTCTGGAACATCATCGTAAGCCTTGGCGAATGCAAGGACAGGACCGATGACCCGCGACGAATGGCACAAGCTGATCGAGACGCCGAAACTGCTGGACTACGGCGTTTATCTGAACGTCGAGCCGCTGCTGCAATGCCAGAAGCCCCTGGCCGAGCTTTGCAACGGCGACGAATTGCAGTTCCAGATCGTCCACCAGGTCGAGGAACTGTGGATGAAGCTGATCGCCTATACGCTGGTGGACGTGCGCGACTTCATCGACGCCGGCAACACGCATCGCGTGGTCACGCTGATGGGCCGCGTCCATCGCCTGATGCGGCTGATGACGCAGCAACTGGAGCTGCTGGAAACCATGTCGCCGCGCGAATACCAGGAGGTGCGCAAGCAGCTTGGCAACGGCTCGGGCCAGGAATCGCCGGGTTTCCAGGCGCTGCTGCGGATGCCCGGCGATCTGTGGGCGTCCTTTAAGGCGGTCTATCTGGACGGGCGCGGCCTGACCGTGGCCGACATCTATGACGCCAGGTACGACCACGGCGACAGCTATGTCGTGGCCGAGGCGCTGATCGAATACGACGAGTTGTTCCAGAAGTTCCGGGCCATGCACCTCTACCTGATCCACCGCTCCATCGGCATGGGGTCGCGGTCGCTGAAGGGCCGCCCGGTGCAGATCCTGGAGGCGGGCGCCAAGCACCGCTTCTTCCCGGACCTGTGGGACATCCGCTGCGACATGACCGATGCCTGGGGCGCCAGCTACGGCGTGGTGCGCAAGCCGATCCACGTCGAGGCGTGACCCGTCCGCAGGCGTCGGCCCGGGCGCCCGCGAGAAAAATCTTGATTGTTTGATCACAGCGTGAGACATCTCGGCCAAGCAGATATATGCATCTGCATATAAAAACGATGACTTCGCCAACGGGAGAACCAGATGACAGCCACCGACAGCCTTGCCGACCTGGGCCAAGCCCTGCTTTCCGGCAAAATCCGCGTCGTCGATTGCACGGCCACCCTGGGCCCGAAAACGCCGCTGCTGAAGCTGCCGCCGGAAATCGCCGACGACACCCCGCCGATCGAGATCCACCCGATCAGCAGATACGGCGACCGGGGGCCGTACTGGGCCTGGAACTGGCTGAAGGTCGGCGAACATTCCGGCACGCATTTCGACGCGCCGCATCACTGGATCACCGGCAAGGATTATTCCGACGGCTCGACCGACACCATCGCCGCGCAAAATTTCGTGGCCCCCGCCAACGTCATCGACTGTTCGGCCCAGGCGGCCGAGGACGCCGACTTCCTGCTGACCGCCGAGGGCGTGAAGGCCTGGGAGGCCGAGCATGGCCCGATCAACGCGGGCGAATGGGTGCTGATGCGCACCGACTGGTGCAAGCGCAACGGCGACGCGGACGCCTATCTGAACGCCGATGAGACCGGCCCGCACACGCCGGGGCCGTCCGCCGACTGCATCCAGTATCTGATGGAAAGGAAGGTGCTTGGCTGGGGCACCGAATGCGTGGGCACCGACGCGGGGATAGCCGGCGGCATGAACCCGCCCTATCCGGCGCATAACCTGCTGCACGCCAACAACCGCTATGGCTTGGCCTCGCTGGTGAACCTGTCGGAACTGCCCGCCAAGGGCGCGATCCTGATCGCCGCGCCGCTCAAGATCGAGAACGGCACCGGCAGCCCGATCCGCGCGCTGGCCCTGGTTCCCGCGTAACCGCCATGGCGCGCGATCTGGAGGGGTTCGCCCCCTATATGCTGAACCGGATCATGGCGCGCTACAATGCCGGGGTGGCGGACACCCTGGCCCCCGAAGGCGTCAGCGTGCCGCAGATGCGGGTGCTGGCGGTCCTGGCGGGCGACGGGCCGCGCACCGTTAACGAGTTGTCGGTGCTGACGGTGATCAAGCAATCCACGCTGTCGCGCACGCTGGACAGCATGGAGGCGGCGGGCCTGATCCGGCGCGAGGCCTGCGAGGAGGACAGCCGCGTCCGCCGCATCCACCTGACGGACACGGGCGCGGCGCTTCACGCCCGCGCCTGGCCCGCGATGAAGGCGGCCGAGGAACGGCTGTTCGCCGCCATCCCGCCCGGCGAACGCGCGGCCTTCACCGCGACGCTGGGCCGGATCCTGCGGTCGATCCGCCACCACGATTTCTGAACCACCGCCACAGGAGAAAACCCCATGGCAGAACGGTCATTCAAGAAGGAAGTCGAGCAGCTGCGCATGGGCGCGGGCGGCACCTTCCGGGGCGAGGCGATCCTTGCCGTCACCAAGGCGCTGCTGGAAAACGGCGTCGGCTATGTCGGCGGCTACCAGGGTTCGCCCATCAGCCACCTGATGGACGTGTTTTCCGACGCCCAGGATCTGCTGGCAGAATACGGCGTCCATTTCGAGAACTCGGCATCCGAGGCGACGGCGGCGGCGATGCTGGCCGCGTCCGTCAACTATCCGATCCGCGGCGCGGTGGCCTTCAAGTCAACGGTCGGGACCAACGTCGCCTCGGACGCGCTGGCCAACCTCGCGTCGGGGGGCGTCACCGGCGGCGCGCTGGTGATCCTGGGCGAGGATTACGGCGAAGGCTCCTCGATCATGCAGGAACGCTCTCACGCCTTTGCCATGAAAAGCCAGATGTGGCTTCTGGACCCGCGCCCGAACCTGCCCTCGATCGTGGCGGCGGTCGGCCACGGCTTCCGCCTGTCCGAGGCGTCGAACACCCCCGTGATGATGCAGATGCGCATCAAGTCCTGCCACGTCCACGGCCATTTCACCGCCGCCGACAACCGGCGCCCGGCGATGACCGTATCGGACGCGTTGCAGAACCCCAAGCGCGACCTGTCCCGCATCGTCCTGCCCCCCGCAGTGTTCCTGCACGAGAACGAAAAGGTGGACCGTCGCTGGCCCAACGCGGTCAACTACGTCCTGGAGAACGACGTCAACGAGTTCTTCGGCAACCCGGCCTCGAAGATCGGCCTGATCGTGCAGGGCGGCACCTATAACGGCGTGATCCGCGCGCTGAACCGCCTCGGCCTGTCCGACATCTATGGCGAGACGGACATCCATATCCTGTGCCTGAACGCGGTTTATCCGCTGTGCGACAGCCAGATCCTGGATTTCTGCGATGGCAAGGACGCCGTGCTGCTGGTCGAGGAAGGCCAGCCCAACTTCATCGAACAGGCCGTGGGCCACATGCTGTACCAGAACGGGCGCAGCACGGTGCTGGCGGGCAAGGGCACCCTGCCCATGGCGGGCGAATATACCGGCAAGCGCCTGGTCGAAGGCATCGCGACCTTTTTGCGCGAACACGCCCCGTCGCTGCTGCCGCCCGCAACCGCCAAGACCAACGAACCGGCGCAAAGCGACATCCCGGACCTGTCCACCGTCGTTCCCGCCCGTCCGCCGGGGTTCTGCACCGGCTGCCCGGAACGCCCGATCTTCGCGGCGACCAAGCTGGTGCAGCAGCAACTGGGCGAACACCACATCGCCTCGGACATCGGCTGCCACCTGTTTTCGATCATGCCGCCCTTCGACATCGGATCGACCACGATGGGCTATGGGCTTGGCCCTGCCTCGGCATCCGCGTTGCAGAACCGCGACAAGGCGGGCAAGCGGTCGATCAGCTTCGTGGGGGACGGTGGGTTCTGGCACAACGGCCTGACCTCCTCCATCGGCAACGCGTCCTTCAACAAGCATGACGGGCTGATCGTCATTGTGGACAACCATTACGCCGCCGCCACCGGCGGGCAGGACATCCTGTCGTCCCGCGCCACGAACAAAAGCCGCAAGACCAACAACCCCATCGCCAAGGCGGTGGAAGGGATGGGCGTCACGTGGGTGCGCCAGATCGACCGCACCTATGACGTGACCACCATGCGCGACACCATGATCGAGGCGCTGACCAGTCCCGAGGAAGGCCCCAAGGTCATCGTGGCGTCGTCCGAATGCATGCTGAACCGCCAGCGCCGCGAAAAGCCTGCCCTGGCGAAGGCCACCAAGGAGGGCAAGCGCACCGTCCGCCCCCGCTTCGGCGTGGACGAGGATATCTGCACCGGCGATCACGCCTGCATGCGGCTGTCGGGCTGCCCGTCGCTGTCGGTCAAGGACACCGGCGATCCCCTGCGCGACGATCCGGTCGCCGCCATCGACCAGACCTGCGTCGGCTGCGGCAACTGCGGCGAGGTCGCGGACGCCGCCGTCCTTTGCCCGTCCTTCTGGCAGGCCGAGATCGTGTCGAACCCCACGCCTGCCGAAAAGCGCCGCGCGTCCCGCACGGCCCGCATCATCGGCTGGCTGCAAGGGCGCCGCGACGCGCGCCGCCTGACCTTCGCGTGAAAGGGACGCCCATGACCCTGCACGCACCCGTCATCGCCCGCCGCTCGCCGGGTCCGCAGGGCGAAAGGATCATCACGCTGGCGGCCCTGGCGGTCGGCGGCCAGGGCGGCGGCGTCCTGACCAACTGGATCATCGCCGTGGCCGAGGCGAACGGCTATCACGCCCAGTCCACCTCGGTCGCGGGCGTGGCGCAGCGCACCGGCGCCACCGTGTATTACGTCGAGATGTGCAAGGACACCGGCCGCACCCCCGTCTTCGCGCTGTCGCCGTCGGAAGGCGACGTGGACATCATGATCGCCGCCGAACTGATGGAGGCGGGCCGCGCCGTGATGCGCGGCTTCGTGACGCCGGGGCGGACCACGCTGATCGCCTCGACCCACCGGATCGCGGCGGTGTCGGAAAAGATCGTGCCGGGCGACGGGCGCGCCGATGCCGGTCAGGTGATCGCCGCCATGGGCCTTGCCGCCGACCAAGTGGTGGCCTTCGACATGGAGACGCTGGCCACCAAGGCGGGTTCGGTGATCTCGGCCAGCCTGTTCGGCGCGCTTGCCGGGTCGGGCGCCCTGCCCTTTCCGCGCGACAGCTACGAGGCGGTGATCCGAAAGTCCGGCAAGGGGGTCGAGGCGTCCCTGCGCGCCTTCGGCCTGGCCCATGACTGCGCCAAGGGCACCATGGCGCCGCCCGCCCCCCAGGGCGTGACTCCCCGCATCCGCACGCTGAACGTTCCCGCCCGATTGCGGGCCGGTTGGCAGGCGCTCGAAGCGCGTCTGGACGGCCTGCCGGCGGAGGCGCGACACATCGCGGGCCTGGGGCTGAAGAAGGTCGTCGATTACCAGGACATCGCTTATGGGGCGCAGTATCTGGACATGGTCGAACGCGCGGCCCGTCTGGACGCGGCGCCCTTCGCCCTGACGCAGGCGGCGGCGAAATACGCGGCAAACGCGCTGTGTTACGACGACATCCTGCGCGTGGCCGATCTGAAGACCCGCGCCAGCCGTCACCAGCGGGTGCGCGACGAGGTGCGGGTCAAGGACGATCAGGTGATGCGCCTGACCGAATACTTCCATCCCCGGTTCGAGGAGTTCACCGCCACCCTGCCCGCCCGGCTTGGCGCCTGGCTGCAACGAAGCCGCCGGGCCGAGGCCTTCTATAGCCGCCACCTGGACAAGGGCCGCCGCATCCGCACCGACAGCCTGGCGGGCTTCGGGATGCTGTGGGCGGTGTCGGCCCTGCGCCCCCGGCGCCGCAGCCTGCTGCGCCACCGCGGCGAAATGGCCCATATCGCGGCCTGGTTCGACGCCGCCCTGGACATTGCCGCCTCCGACCGGGCGCTTGCGGCCGAGGTTCTGGCGAACCGGCGGCTGATCAAGGGCTATTCGGACACCCACGCGCGGGGGTTGTCCAAGTTCGACCGCGTGATGTCCGCCCTGCCGATGCTGCGCGGGCGGCCCGACGGGGCGGACTGGATGCGCCGCCTGCGCACGGCGGCCCTGGCCGACGAAAAGGGCAAGGCGCTCGACGGCGCGCTGAAGACGGTGGAAAGCTTCGCCGCCTGATCAGGCGGCCTTGTCGTCCAGAAAACGGTGCAGCAGGTCTTGCGTCGCCGCGATGTCCGCCTCGATCGCCGCGCGGAAGGCGGGCAGGTCGCCGCGATCCAGGGCCTCCAGCATCGCCTCGTGATGCTGCGTGAACTCGCCCTTGTAGTCGGTCTGCAACAGCGAACCCATCCGGTCCGACAGGAAACGGACATAAGGCCCCGAGCGAAGCCAAAGGTTCTCGATGTGGCTCATCAGGATTGGGCTGCGGGCGGCGGCATAGATGTGGAAGTGAAACCGCCGGTTCGCCGCCGCCATCGCCACGATGTCGCCGCTGATGCCGGTCTGGCGATGCTCGGCGATCAGGGCCGCAAGCGCCGCCCGGTCGGCGGCAGACAGGTTCGGCGCCGCCAGTTCCGCCGCCGCGCCCTCGATGATCACCCGCGCGCGGCTGATGTCGTCCAGCTCCCCGCGCGACAGATCGGGCACGAAGGCGGTCCCCGAGGGCGCGATGCGCAGGGCGTTTTCCGCCGCCAGCCGCCGCAGCGCCTCGCGCACCGGCATGTGCGAGGTCTGGAACCGGTCGGCCAGCGAGGCGATGGTAAAGCTGTCCCGCGCCTGGAAGGCCCCGGACATCAGCGCCTCTCGCAACTGCTCGTAGACCTGGTCCTGCACGGTCTTGCGGGTGGCAACCGGCTTCAGCGGCTTGTCGGCATGGGATGTCACGGGGCGCCTTTCGGATGCGTCATGGCCGACGGATAGCGGGCGGGCGGCTTTTGATCAAACGCCAAATGGCATGAATTTACCCTTGCAAATTTGATCAAACGATCACACTAACAACGGGACAGTCCCGTTCGGATCCCGCCATGCATCATCTCGCCCGCCGCATCACCGCCACCTCGAAGAAAAGCTTCGGCATGTATGGCCGCGCCGCCGCCCTGACGGGCCGCGACCTGATCCACATGGAACTGGGCCGCCCCCATGCCGACACCCCCCCTCATATCAAGCAGGCCGCCATTGATGCCATCCGCGCGGGCAAGGTGCATTATTCGGACCTGGCCGGTGTCGCCCCCCTGCGCGAGGCGCTGAAGGGCAAGCTCGCCCGCCGGAACGGGTTGGAGGTTTCGCCCGGCCAGATCATCGTGACCAACGGCCTGACCCATGGATCGTTCGCCGCGATCATGGCCTTTGTCGACCCGGGCGACGAGGTGATCCTGCTGGAGCCCTATTATCCCCAGCACATCGGCAAGATCGAACTGGCGGGCGGCACGGTGGTGATGGCCCCCCTGGACGCCGCCGACAACTTCCGCATCGACCCCGCGCTGATCGAGCCGAAGATCACCGCCAGAACCAAGATGATCGTGCTGATCAACCCCTGCAATCCCACCGGCCGCGTTTACACGCGCCCGGAGTTGCAGGGCCTGGCCGACCTTGCCATCAGGCACGACCTGCTGGTTCTGGCCGACGAGGTTTACGAGGACATCCTGTTCGACGGCGCCCGCCATCTGTCCATCGCCAGCCTGCCCGGCATGGCGGAACGCACCGTCAGCCTGTTCGCCTTCACCAAGAGCTATGCCATGGACGGCTGGCGCATCGGCTACATGGCGGCCCCCGACTGGGCCGTCGGGGCGCTGCTGAAGATCACGGCCAACGACGTGACGCATGTGAACACCTTTGTCCAGGACGGCGCGCTTGCCGCCGTGACCGGCGATCCGGCGGTGCTGGAAGGCCTGATCGCCGAGGACAGGATGAAGCGCGACATCGTCGTGCCGCGCCTGAACCAGATGCCGGGGATCACCTGCGCCTGGCCCCAGGGCACCATCTACGCCTTTCCCGACATCACCGCCACCGGCATGGCCTCGCAGGATCTGGCCGAACGGCTGCTGGAGGAAACCGGCGTGGTGGTCGAAGCGGGCAGCTTCTACGGTCCGGCGGGCGAGGGGCACCTGCGCCTCTGCTTCGGCTCGCTGTCGGCCGAGGAGATCACCGAGGCCATGGACCGGCTGCAACGCTTCTTCGGCGGGCTGGAAAGCCGCGCCGGAAAGACGGCGGCCGCTCTCTAGCCCCGCAAAGCGGCGCGTGGGCCGCCCGGCGGAAGGCGGCCGGCCGGCAGACATGCGCGTTCAGCCGTTTGCTTGCTCGCCCGGGCGGGATCAGGGAACGCATCCGTTTTCCGCGGCGGTGTCGCGGCGGTGCGGGCGTGATCGACGATCCGCCTAGCGCACCCGTTGCCAGGTGCCCGCATCGCGGCAGATCATCATGACGCAGCCGCCCACGTCCAGCAGATCGCCCCGCAGCGTCAGCCGGGCGGTATAGCTGCGGCCGGTCTCGGGGTTGATGATCCGGCCCTTGCCATAGCGTCCCCCGCCCGTCGCCACGACATCGGCAAGGATGGGCGCGCCCAGGTCGCCGGCCTGGACCGGCTGCCCCTGCGCGTCAAAGGTCTGCACCACCGTTCCGCACAGCCCGCCCCCGCATGGCCCGATCTCGACATGGCCGAAACCGCCGTCACGGCCCGGCTGCGTGCGCCAAAGCCCGGACAGGGGATCGGCGGCCAGGGCGGGCTGTCCCAGAAGGGCAAGGGCGGCAAGGGCAAGCGTGACCGTGTTCATTCCCCCAGCATAAGACGGGCGGGCGGTGCAGGCAAAGGGGCAATCTTTCCCTGCGCCGGATTGATGGGCATCATTCCGGCGATGCGCTTGACCGCTTTCCTGGCAATCGTTTCATGCTTGATTGACTGGCGGGAACCGCGCCCATCGGCCGGCCCCTCTCCGGCGGCGGCTTTTCCGCTGCCGCCCCCTGACCGGACCCAGCCTTTGCCGTCGGACCGATCCGGTGGCGTTCGGCCACCTGCCGACATCGCCGCCCGCGCGCAGGACATCGAGCATGGCCGCCGCGTCCCTCGCGACATCGTGGCGCCGATGACACCCTGCGCCGGTGACACCCTGCGCCGGTGCCGCGGCGATGCCACGGCGCCGCAGCACTTCGCGGAAACGGTGGGCAGGATCGGCTCCGCGGACGGTCCGTCGCCCGGATCGCGGCCTTCGGTTCAGCCGACATCCAGACCGCCGCCCCGCCGGCCGAGGCGATAACGGTGGTCCATGCGGACGGCCCCGAGCGGGTCTTTGCGGGCGGGCTGCCGACTGCGGGCTGCCGACTGCGGGCTGCCGACTGCGGGCCGGGAGGCGAATCCGGCGGGCCGGAAACGCGTCGGGGCACGTTGACCCGATGCACCGGCCATGCTTGGCTGGCGGGATCGAAAGGACATCGCCATGGCCCGCCCTTCGCCCGATCCCGACCGGCTTGACCGCTTCGTCGAGGCGCAGAACGGCACCTATGGCATCGCGCTGGCGGAGCTGCGGCAAGGACGCAAGCAAAGCCACTGGATGTGGTTCATCTTTCCGCAACTGCGCGGGCTTGGCCGGTCGGCGATGTCGCACCTTTACGGCATCGCCGACCTGGACGAGGCCCGGCGCTATCTTGCGCATCCGGTTCTCGGCCCGCGCCTGATCGCCTGCGCCGAGGCGGTGCTGGCCCATGGCAACCTTCCGGCGGACCGGATCCTGGGCGGGATCGACGCCGGGAAGCTGCGTTCCTCGGCCACGCTGTTCGCCGCCGTCGAAGAGGCGCCGCCCGTGTTCCGCCGCATCCTGGACACCTTCTACGGCGGCCGTTCCTGCCCCGTCACGCTGGACAGGATGTCCTGAGGCGCTAGCGACATCGTGTCCGAACGGAAGCGCCGCGCTTGCCGTTGTGGGGGTGTTCGATTTCACAACCGGATTTCACACGTGCCATCCCGCGTCCTTGTCGTCGCCAGCGAGACGGAAGAAGAATGCAACAACCGGCGCCGATCCACGGGCGCGGCATCGCATGAAACCTATGCCGGGACGCTGCGGGACCTGCGCCCCGGCCTGATCGTCGAAACCATATCCTGCCTTGGCGGCGCGGATCCGATGAGCGTGCGGGATCTGCGCGGCTTCGACGGCATCTTTCTTGCCGGATCGCCGATCCAGATGCACGAGGACAGGGCCGAGACGCGGGCCGCGGCGCGGTTCATGACGGCGGTCTTCGAGTCGGGCACGCCGTCCTTCGGATCCTGCGCAGGGCTTCAGATCGCCACGGTGGCGGCGGGGGGCAGGACCGTGCCGCGCCCCCGGGGCACCGAGGCCGCCGTCGCCCGCAACATCACCAAGACCCGGGCAGGCCGGTCCCATCCGCTGCTGCGGGGACGGCCCCCGGCCTGGACGGCACCGGCCATGCATTCCAGCATGGTCAAGACCCTGCCGCACGGCGCGACCCGTCTGGCCTGCAATGCCGACACGCCCGTCGAGGCCGCCGAGATCCGGCATGGCGACGGGGTCTTCTGGGGTGTCCAGTATCACCCCGAACTGACGCTGGCCGAGATCGCCGCCTCGCTGCGCCGCCAGTCCGCCGATCTGATCGGAGAGGGCCTGGCCGCGGACGAGGCGGCGCTGGAGGATCACGCCCGGCGGCTGGAGGCGCTGGACCGCGACCCGGCGCGGCGCGACCTGGCCTGGCAGCTTGGTCTTGACGATCAGATCGCCGATCCCCGGCTGCGCCGGACCGAGCTGTGCAATTTCCTGGACGCGATCGCCGGACGCTAGCGGGCGCGAACCCGCCCCCGGGGCGCCCCCTTCCGTTTCGCCGGCCTTTCGTCCTATGGTCCAACCGCTTCGGGCGAAGGAGGGGATCATGTCGGGCACTGTCGGGATTGCCGCCTCGGGCGGGCGGTCGAATTTCGTCCACGGCCTGGCCTGGATGGCGCTGGCCATGGCGTCTTTCATCGGCATGTCGGTGGGATCGCGCGAACTGGCCGCCACGCTGTCGATCCGGCAGGTGCTGTTCTTCCGCGCGCTGGTCGGGCTGGTCGTGATCCTGGCCCTTGGCCGCGCCCTGTTCCCCGAGGTGCGGCGCGCCGCCCGGTTCCGCCTGCATCTGTGGCGCAACCTGATCCACTTCACCGCGCAGTATTTCTGGACGGTCGGCGTGGTGCTGCTGCCGCTGGCCTCGGTCTTCGCGCTGGAATTCACCATGCCGATCTGGGTGACGCTGTTCGCCTGGCTGCTGCTGAAGGAACGGCTGAGCGGGCCGCGCCTGCTGGCGACCGCGGGCGGGTTCCTGGGCGTCATGGTGATCGTGCGCCCGGGCCTGGGGATGGTGGATCCCGCCGCCATCCTGGTGCTGATCGCGGCGGCGGGCTATGGCCTGTCGATGATCCTGGTGAAGCAGCTGACGCGTCATGCCTCGGCCGGGGTTATCGTGGTCTGGATGATCCTGATCCAGTTGCCGCTCGGCCTGGTTGCCGCGCTGACCGACTGGCGGCCGGTGGCGCTGACGGATGTGCCCTGGATGCTGCTGGCGGGGCTTTGCGCGCTGTCGGCGCATTACGCCATGGCGCAGGCGCTGCGGCGGCTGGACGCCTCGGTCCTGATCCCCATCGACTTCCTGCGCGTGCCGCTGGCGGCGCTGGTGGGTTACGTCCTTTACGCCGAGGCGGTCGATCTGTGGGTCTTCCTGGGCGGCGGCATCATCCTGCTGTCGAATTTCCAGGCGGTGATGGCGGAACGGCGCAGGGTCGCGGGCTGAGGCCGCCGGAGCCGGAAAGGAGCCGCCCGCGTTTCCCCGCCCGTCTGATCGGATCCATCAAGAACGGATCCGGCCGCGCCCCGGACAGGCCGGCGCCCGCCTGGGAGGAGGCGTGAAGCGCCCGCCGGGAACGGGGCGGGCGCTGGCCGGGCCTTGGAGGCCCGGCGGTTAAGGCGGCTGCGGGGACACGCGGCGAAGGCCGCGGCCTTCGCCGGCAGCCCCCTGGCCGCGATCAGAACGGGCTTTCCGGGAAATAGAAGCTTTCCGCGTTTTCCGGCGTCACCAGCACCGATCCGATGATGAAATCGCCCGACACCGGCGCCTGCGAGACAAGGCCCACGGCGGTGATCTCGATGGCGGTGGCGATCATCGCGGGGGGATAGGTGACGTTGGCCGGGATCATCGAGTCGCCGTCCATGGTGCGCTTGACCATCTCCTTCATGCCCGCGCCGCCCAGCACGAACTTGATGTCGTCGCGGCCCGCCGCCTCGATGGCGCCCAGGACGCCCACGGCCATGTCGTCGTCCGACGCCCAGACCGCGTCGATCTGCGGATGCTTGGACAGGAAATCCTGCATGACGGTGAAGGCCTTGTCGCGGTTCCAGTCGCCGTGTTCCATGCCCAGGACTTCGATGTTCTTGCCCTCGATGGCGGCCTGGAAGCCCTCGACGCGCTCGTTGTCGATGGTGGTGGGGATGCCGCGCAGCACGACGATCTTGCCGCCCTCGGGCAACGCGCTTGCCATGTATTCGCCCGCCACCCGGCCGAAGCCGGGGTTGTCGCCCGCGACATACAGATCCTCGATGCCTTCCTGGGACAGGCCCCGGTCCACGACCGTGATCCAGGCGCCGGATGCCTTGACGTTCTGGACGGGGCCGGTCAGCGGCTCGGATTCGAAGGGCAGCACCACAAGCGCGTCGATGTTGCGGGTCGCCACCATGTCCTCGATGTCGTTGACCTGCTTGGCCGGATCGGACGCGGTCGCCAGCACGAAATCGAGCTGCGGATAGGTTTCCTCCAGCCGGTCCACGGCGGCCTGGGCGAAATAGTTCATGCCGCCCGCCCAGCCGTGGGTCGCCGCCGGGATCGACACGCCGATCACCCTGGTTTCCCCGTCCTGGGCCAGCGCGGGCGCGGACAGCGCCGCGGCCAAGGCCAGGCCCGATACGAAATGCTTCATGTGTTTCCCTCCCATGTGAACCCGCTAACCGCGGGCTTTGCCTTCGCGCTGCAACACCACAGCGAGAACGATGATGGCCCCCTGAATCGCGCCGTTCAGGTAAGGCGATACGAAATCCGTCAGGTTCAGCAGGTTGCCGATCAGCGTCAGGATCAGGACGCCGATCACAGTGCCCCAGACCCGGCCGAAGCCGCCCTTCAGCACCGTGCCGCCGATGATCACGGCGGCGATGGCCTCAAGCTCCCACAGCATCCCCGTCGCCGAGGATGCGCTGCCGAGGCGCGGCACGTACATGATGGTGGCGATCCCCACCAGCAGGCCAAGCGCGGCATAGGTCGTCAGCCGCACCCGGTCCACGCGGACCGACGAATACTTGGCGACCTGCTCGTTCGAACCGATGGCCGCGCAATGGCGGCCGAAGGCGGTCGAGCGCATCACGATTTCACCGATCACGACCACAACGGCAAAGACGATGATCGGCCAGGTGATGCCGAAGATGCCGCCGTAATAGACCGGCTGGTAAAGGCTGCGCAGGCCGAAATCCAGCGACAGCGTGCCCCCGTCGGCCAGCCATGTGACCAGGCTGCGATAGATGCCCATCGACCCCAGCGTGACGATAAAGGCCTCGATCCCCAGACGGGTGATGAGGATGCCGTTCAGCAGCCCCGCCGCAAGGCCCGCCAGCAGGGCGGTCGCCATGCCGACCAGGATCACGGGGATGCCGACGCCCATCGTGGGCACCAGGCTGTTCATCACCAGGATCATCAGACCGGCGATGAAGGCCGCCATGGATCCGACCGACAGATCCAGGCCCCCCGCCGTGATCACGAAGGTCATGCCCACGGCGATGATGCCGATAAAGGCCGACCGGGCCAGCACGTTGGTCACGTTGTCCCAACCAAGGAAGTTCGGGTTCATCAGCGCGCCCGCCACGACCAGCAGGACCAGGGCCAGGATCGGTCCGATCACGGTCATGCGGATGCGGCGGGGGGCTGGCGCTGCGGCGTCGGTCATGCGGGTTCCCTTTCCGTGGCCACGCCCATGGCAAGGCGGACGATGGCGTCTTCCGAGGCATCGGCACCAAGTTCGCCGGTGATGCGGCCATGGCGCATGACCAGGATGCGGTCGGCCAGCCCGATCACCTCCTGCATTTCCGAGGAGATGACAACGATGGCCCGGCCCTCGGCCGCCAGCTTGCGGATCAGGACATACATCTGCTGCTTGGTGCCGATGTCGATGCCGCGCGTGGGCTCGTCGATGACGATGATGCGGGGGTCGGCCAGCAGTGTCTTGGCGAACAGCAGCTTTTGCTGGTTGCCGCCCGACAGGTTGCCCACAAGCGCGCCGCGATGGCCGCGGATGTCGAAGTCGGCGATGGCCTGATCCAGCGCGCGTTCCTCGGCCCCGGTATCCAGCAGGCCCCGGTCGAATTTCGCCAGGGCTTGCAGCGTCAGGTTCTCGCGCAGCCCCTTGCCCAGCAGCAGACCGCGCGTCTTGCGATCCTCGGTCAGGTAGCACAGGCCAAGCGCCTGCGCCTGCCAGGGGTGGTCGATCCGCACCGGCTGGCCGAAGATTCGCACATCGCCCGTGGCGGGGCGCAGCCCGCACAGCCCCTCGAAGGTCTCGGTCCGGCCCGATCCGATCAGGCCCGCGACGCCCAGGATCTCGCCCCGGCGCAGGGTGAAGGCGATGTCGTGCGAGAAGCCCGGCACGGTCAGGTTGCTGACCTCCAGCGCGACCTCGCCGGGCGTGCCGGTCTTGGCGGGGAACAGGTCCGACATCTCGCGGCCCACCATGGCGTTGGCCATGGCGTGCTGGTCCATCTCCGCAGCCTCGCCCGTCCAGACCACGCGGCCGTCGCGCATGATGGTCAGGTCGTCCGCGATCTGTTCCACCTCGTCCAGCTTGTGCGAGGTGAACAGCACCGCCGTTCCCGCCTCGCGCAGCGCGCGGACCTGGCGCAGCAGGATCGCGGTTTCCGCGCGTGTCAGCACGGCGGTCGGTTCGTCCATCACCAGCACGCGGGTGTCGCGCAGCAGGGCCTTGGCGATTTCCACCATCTGCTTGTCGCTGTTCGACAGCGTGGACACCACCCGGTCGGGCGCCACGCGGCATTCCAGCCGGTCCAGCAGGTCCCGCGTCCGGGCGCGCATCGCGGGCTTGTCCAGCAGCGGGCCGCGCTTCAGTTCGCGGCCGAGAAAGATGTTCTGTTCCACCGTCAGTTGCTCGGCCAGGTTGAATTCCTGGTGGATCATCGAGATCCCCTGCGCCTCGGCCTGTCCCATGCTGGCGAAGCTCACCGGCTGGCCGTCCAGCAGAACCTGCCCCGACGAGGGCGGCTGGTAGCCCGCCAGGATCTTCATGGTGGTGGACTTGCCCGCGCCGTTTTCGCCGATCAGCGCATGGACGCGGCCGGGGCGCAGGGCGATGTCCACGCCATGCAGCACCTCGATCGGGCCAAAGCTGCGGCTGACGTTTTTCAGCGCAAGGACGCTCACGGCGTCACCCAGGCGGCGTCGTCCCGGGCCGACCGGATGCAGGCGTCGATGAAGCGCATTCCGGCCAAGCCCTCCTCAAGCCCCGGCAGCAGGTCCATCTCGGGGTCGCGTTCGCCCCGTTGCGCGGCCCGGATCGCCCGGGCGGCGCCCGTGTAGATGTTGGCGAAGCCCTCCAGATAGCCCTCGGGGTGGCCGCCCGGCGTGCGGCTGACGGCGTTGGCGGCGTCCCCGGCCCCCGCGCCGCGCCGGGTCAGCAGGCGTTTCGGTTCGCCGAAGGGCGTGAACCACAGATAGTTCGGATCCTCCTGCCCCCATTCCAGCCCGCCCTTTTCGCCGTAAACGCGCAGGCGCAACCCGTTCTCGTTGCCCGGCGCGACCTGCGAACACCACAGCATCCCGCGTGCGCCGCCGCGGAAGCGCAGCAGGATATGGGCGTTGTCGTCCACCCGCCGCCCCGGAACAAAGCTTTGCAGGTCGGCGGAAAGCTTTTCCACCGCCATTCCGGTCACGAAGCAGGCAAGGTTATGGGCGTGCGTGCCGATGTCGCCGATGGAGCCGCCCGCGCCGCTGCGGTCCGGGTCGGTGCGCCATTCGGCCTGCTTGTTGGTGCCCGTGGCCTCGGCTGCCTCGGTCAGCCAGTCCTGCGCGTATTCGACCTGCACGATGCGGACCGCGCCCAGATCGCCAGCCGCGATCATGGCGCGAGCCTGCCGGATCATCGGGTATCCGGTGTAGTTGTGGGTCAGGATGAACAGCGCGTCGGACGCGCGGATCGCGGCCTCCAGATCCGCCGCCTGCTCCATGGTCGCGGTCAGCGGCTTGTCGCAGATCACGTGGATGCCGCGCCGCAGGAAGGCCGCGGCCGCCGGGCCGTGGACATGGTTCGGGGTGACGATGGCCACCGCCTCGATCCCGTCGGGGCGGGCGGATTCCGCCTGCGCCATCTCCTCGAAGCCGCCATAGCAGCGGTCGGGGTCCAGGCCCAAGGCCGCGCCGCTGTCGCGCGACCTTTCCGGCGTCGAGGACAGCGCCCCGGCCACCAGGTCGAATTCGCCGTCGATGCGCGCGGCGATGCGGTGGACCGCGCCGATGAAGGCGTCCTTGCCGCCGCCGACCATGCCAAGCCTGATCCGGGTCATCGCGAAATCCCCAGCATCCGGCGGTTCGCGGCATCGTCCGCGCCGCCGCCCGCGAAGTCGTCGAAGGCCGTTTCCGTCACGCGGATGATGTGGCTGCGCACGAACGCGGCCCCTTCCCTCGCGCCGTCCTCGGGGTGCTTGAGGCAGCATTCCCATTCCACCACGGCCCAGCCGTCGAAATCGTTGGCCGCCATCTTGGAAAAGATCGCCCCGAAATCGACCTGCCCGTCGCCCAGGCTGCGGAACCGCCCGGCGCGGTCGACCCAGGGCTGGAAGCCGCCATAAACGCCCTTGCGCCCGGTCGGGTTGAATTCCGCGTCCTTGACGTGGAACATGCGGATGCGGTCCTTGTAGATGTCGATGTTGTCCAGATAGTCCAGGCATTGCAGGACATAATGCGACGGATCGTACAGCATGTTGGCGCGGCCGTGGCCCCCCACGCGGTCCAGAAACATCTCGAACGTGTCGCCGTCGTGCAGATCCTCGCCGGGATGGATTTCATAGCAGATGTCCACGCCGCAGTCCTCGGCATGATCCAGGATCGGCCGCCAGCGGCGGGCGAGTTCGTCGAAGGCGGTTTCCACCAGCCCAGCCGGGCGCTGCGGCCAGGGATAAACGAAGGGCCAGGCGAGCGCGCCGGAAAAGCTGGCCATGGCGGTCAGGCCAAGGTTGCGGCTGGCCGTCAGGGCCTTCTTCACCTGATCCACGGCCCATTCCTGCCGGGCCTTCGGGTTGCCACGGCGTTCCGGCACGGTGAAGCCGTCGAAAGCCTCGTCATAGGCGGGATGGACGGCGACAAGCTGGCCTTGCAGGTGCGTGGACAGTTCGGTGATCACCACGCCGTTGGCGGCGGCGGCCCCGGCGATCTCATCGCAGTAATCGCGGCTTTCGGCCGCCTTCGCCAGATCGAACAGCCGCCCGTCCCAGCTTGGCACCTGAACGCCGGCATAGCCGCAATCGGCCGCCCATTTCGTGATGCCGTCCCACGAGTTGAACGGCGCCTGATCGCCCGCGAATTGCGCCAGAAACAGCGCCGGACCCTTGATGGTCTTCATGGTCTTCCCCCTTCAGACATATCGGTTGACCAGGTTTTCCAGGATTTCCTGCCGGCCCGAGACCGGCTGGGGGTCAAGCCCCGCAGCCAACGCCCGGTCGGCGATGGCGTCCAGCGTCGCGTCCTTGGCCAGCATCGCCTGCGCCTCGGGCCGCTGCCAGCCGGCATAACGGTCGCGGCGCGCGGCCTCCAGCCGGTCGTCCTCCAGCATCCTGGCGGCAGCCTTCAGGCCGCGCGCGCAGACATCCATCGCGCCCGCATGGGCCATGACGAGATCCAGCGGATCCAGCGATTGCCGCCGGACCTTGGCGTCGAAATTGGTGCCCCCCGTGGTGAAGCCGCCGCCCTTGAGGATCTCGTAATAGGCCAGCGCCACCTCGGGGACGTTGTTCGGGAACTGGTCGGTGTCCCAGCCGGATTGCGGATCGTTGCGGTTCATGTCGATGGACCCGAAGATGCCGAGCGCGTTGGCCAGGGCGATCTCGTGTTCGAAGCTGTGGCCCGCCAGAACGGCATGGCCCTGTTCGATGTTGACCTTCACTTCCTTTTCAAGCCCGTGGCGCGACAGGAAGCCATATACCGTCGCCACGTCGAAGTCGTACTGGTGCTTGGTGGGCTCCTGCGGCTTCGGCTCGATCAGGATGGTGCCGGGAAAGCCGATCTTGTGCTTGTGATCGACAACCATGGACAGGAAGCGGCCCATCTGGTCCAGTTCGCGGCCCAGGTCGGTGTTCAGCAGCGTCTCGTACCCCTCGCGCCCGCCCCACAGCACGTAGTTCGCGCCCCCCAGCCGGTGCGTCACGTCCAGGCAGTCGCGCACGGTGGCTGCGGCATAGGCGAAAACATCGGGGTCGGGGTTGGTCGCGGCGCCCGCCATGTAGCGGCGGTTGGTGAACAGGTTCGCGGTGCCCCACAGCAGACGCGGCCCGCCATCGGCCATCCGGGGTTCCATCAGGTCGGCGATGCGGTTCAGCCGGTCGCGGCTTTCCGCCAGGCTGGCGCCTTCGGGCCGCACGTCGTGGTCGTGGAAGCAGAAGAACGGCGCGCCGAGGATGCGGAAGAAATCAAAGGCGGCCTCGACGCGCTGTTCGGCCAGTTCCATCGTGTCGGCGGGAAACCAGGGGCGGTCAAAGGTGCGCCCGCCGAAGGGATCGCCGCCTTCCCAGCCGAAGCTGTGCCAATAGGCCACCGCGAAACGCAGGTGATCCTCCAGCCGCTTGCCCATCACGAGTTCGTCCGGGTCATAGTGGCAAAAGGCCGGCCCTTCCGCATGGGGGTCAAGGGGCAACGGCGGGATCGCGTCGAAATAGCCGGTCATGCAGACACTCCGGGCAGGTTTTCCTTGAAGAAGATGGCGGGCGTGATCACGGCGGGGGGCGGCTCCTCGCCGTCGGCGATGGCGCGCATCGCGTCCAGGGCGCGGGCGGCCTCCTCGGCCGGTTTCTGGTCGATGACCACGTCGATCAGGTCGCGTTCCAGCGCGGCGCGCGAATGCGGCGTCAGCTCGTGCAGGACGACAAAGGGACGGGCCTCGCCCAGGGCCTCGATCGGCGCGATCAGTCCGCGGTTTCCCGCGCCGATGGAATAGATCGCGGTGATCCCCGCACCTGCCCCGAGGGCCGCGGCCAGTCCCTCGCGCATCCGGTCGGGCCGGTCATGGACCTCGACCGGGGGCAGCAGGGTCAGGCGGGAAGCCTCCAGGATCTCGGCCGCCCCGTCCAGGCGTTCGCGATGATCGCGCAGGGACATCGAGCCCAGGACCGGCTGGACCCGCCCCGCACCGCGGCCATGGGCCAGCCGCAAGAGCCGCCCCGCCGTGCGCCCCGCGACGGTGTTGTCGATGCCGACATAGCTGCGCCGGGGTCCGGCGATGTCGGACACCAGCGTGATCGCGGGAATGTCCCGGGCCGCCAGATCGGCCATGACCTGCGCCAGCCCCTCGGATTCCGCGCCCACCAGCGCCGCGCAGTCCCAATCGCCTGCCTCGCGCCGGCCGGGATCGCACAGGGTGACGGACACCCGGTCCGCCGCACGCGCCTCGGCCTGCGCCAGAATGGCCCGGCCCAGGGCCGAGAAGAAGCCGTGATCGCCTTGCGGCAGAAAGACCGCGAAGCGATAGCTGCGCCGCCGCGACAGGTTCGCCGCATGGATGTCGCGGCGATAGCCCAATTCCTGAATGGCGCGTTGGACACGCTGGATCGACTTCGCGGCCACCCCACCGCGTTCGTTCAGAACCCGGTCGGCCGTCGAATAGCTGACGCCAGCCGCCCGCGCCACATCGTGCAGCGTGGGGTTTCGCATTGACGGATTTCCTCCCTTCGCCAGCATTTGGCGGAAAAAGAAATACGTCAATCATTTTTTGCGGAGAATGGGACGGAAGGTCTTCGTTCTTCCCGGAGGGCTGTGACGTGCCACGGGGTTTCCATTGTTGATGACCGGCGCGATCGGGTTCATCGCTCTGGGGCCTAGGCTCATTGCTTTTCACGGCCAGAACAAGACGGTTGCGGCGAGCATGATCGCAGAGAAGAACGTTTCCGGGCACCGGTCGTATCGGGCTGCAA
>Ga0181344_1000023_pt1 | contig 71777 bp, 85 predicted proteins | sample Su13VDMLBDD_FD_130098 | JGI IMG/M metagenome (GOLD analysis project Ga0181344, IMG submission 130098) | Freshwater viral communities from Lake Michigan, USA - Su13.VD.MLB.D.D | ecosystem: Environmental > Aquatic > Freshwater > Lake | place: USA: Michigan | collected 2013-07-15
CCACCTGCTTGCCTTCCTCCTCGAAGTGACGTACTATCGGGGGGCATCTTCCGGTGTAGCTCAGTTGGTAGAGCAGGCGACTGTTAATCGCCTGGTCCCTGGTTCGAGTCCAGGCGCCGGAGCACAGCACGGAGCGCCTGATGGTCGCCGACGCCGTGGACCGGATCGGACGCCGGCTACGCAATGCCGATGGCGCGCACGACATTGAGATTTGGAGGCGCCTATTCGGAGGACAAGGGTGATCGCACGAGAGGCCACGACTGCCCGTGACCATCTCGGGCTCGCGCGCGCCTACCTCTTGGCGAAGCGGCAGGTCATTGCCCGCGGATTCGAACGCGAGATCGCTTGGCAGGAGGAGGCATCGCTGCGCCAAGTAACCCCGACGGTGTTTGTTCAGGAGGCGGCGTGGGTAGTTCTCTGCGCCGGGATGCGGGAGTCCGTGGTACGCAATCGGTTCCTGCAGCTCGGTGATGCCTTCGAGCGGTGGGCCCCGGAGCGAATTGCCCACAACACGTCGAGCTGCCGACGAAGAGCGCTGAGGCTGTTCAATCATGCGGCGAAGGTCAACGCGATTGTCGATATCGCGGTTGATGTCGCGTTGCAGGGGGTGGAGCCGTTCCTGCGTGGAATGGAGGCCGAAGGGCCAACCTTTCTCTCCAGGCTCCCGTTCATCGGCGATGTGACCTGTTTCCACCTCGCGAAGAACTTGGGTTTCGCGACGGCGAAGCCCGACCGTCACCTGCAGCGCATGGCCAGAGCGCTTGGCTTCGCGGGGGCACAGGCCCTATGTGAGGCGATTGCCGACGTGCTGGCCGAGCCGGTGCAAGTGGTCGATATCGTGATGTGGCGCTTCGCGACGATCGAGCACGACTACGTGTCGTGGCTCGAGAACGTCATGAGTTCTGAGGGGGACCGCGGGTAGGAGCGGGAGGCCCAACAAGGAAGGTAGATAGGTCCGGTACCGGCGAAACCTCGGAAACGGCGAGGGCCTCTCGCAAAGCTTCGATGATATCCGGTGCCGAGTCTACTAGCGTGCCGTCCAAATCGAAGATTATGTTCACCGCTACTCGTCCACCCAAGTATCCACATCGGTCACGCCCCACGAGCGACCACTAAACAAGCCTGCTCAAAACGAACACCCCACCGACAACCGCGACCGACGCGACTATGCTTGTCAAAAGGATTTCCATGGCGCCGGGGCCGGAAGGGGCATCCGTCGGGACGGGGAGCTGCGGCAAGCTTCCCCCCGCCACATAAGGGCGCGCCGTGGGGAGCGGCCCATCGTCATTGACGACGCCGGCTAGCGAGGGGTTCTTCAGCACCTCGGCCCAGTCCCGCCAGTCCCGTTCGTCCACCTGCACCCACGGATACACTAGCTCGGAGAGGGTCTGGGAGTAGTCGTAGTGTCCAGGATCCCTCTCGAGGTCCGTCCCGGCGTTGTGTGCGCAGCCTCGGTCCTGCCACAACGACACCCCTTTTGCATCCCGGTACGGGGCACTCGAAGTGTACCAGCCGTGATTACAGCCGGCCCCTGGCTTCGAGGCGAGCTTCTTATCGACGACCCAGTTCTTCCCCGAGCTGTAGATTCTGGGAGTTCCGCCGGTCGCGTTGGCGCCCCCGGGCGCATACTGCACGGCTTTCGACACCTCCCAGCTATGCCGCACCATCGCATCGCGGTCGTTCATGCTCGGGCTGTATCCCTGCGTGATCCGGTCGGCGGAAGATGCCGGCTGGGTCTTCGGTGCCACTAGTATTCCGGTCGCCTGGGCATCCTGGTATGCCGCTCGAACTATCTTCGCGGTGGGCAGGTAAAGCCCTAGATGGTCCGCCACCCTCTGCGCGAGCAACGCACTCGCCATCGGCCGAAATGAATCCCCCACCTCCCCGAGCTGCAACGCATCCGTTGCCACCCATACCTTCACTGTGTGCCCACCGCTGCTGAGTACCAGAGGCTGGAACGCAGGCTGGATGTAGTATCCAGCCTGAATCGCTTTCCAGATACCCGGCAGAAGGGACGCTCCCGACGAAGGGAGGGTGGCTAGGATGTCTGATCCACGCATACTTGTTGATACCTCTCCGCTAGAGTTTCCGCAAGAATGCAGGGAACCGTCTCACATCACTTGTACTCGCCCCGTGACATCCGCTGGAATTCGTCGTCCGCGATCTCTTTCGCCAGCTCCCGCCGAAGGGTGGCCGGGAAGCTCGTGGCCAGCGAACCGCCGAACTCCTTGCAGTACCTCTTGGCGCCTTCCTCTACCCAGTACTCCCAAAGTTTGGGTGCCAGGGAGTGATCGTACTTCAACGCCTTCAGCTTCTTCTGCAAGTTGGCGATAATGGACTGAAACTTGGGGTACAACTCGCTCGTGTTGTACAGGTACAATTCCAGTTCATGCTTAGCCGTCTCGTCCACCTTTTTCATACATTCACACTTTCTTTAGCGCTTCCGCAAGCGCCGCTCTAGTTACAGGTCCCGCCCAGCCATCCACCTTCAACCCGTGCGCGTGTTGAAACGCCGCAACCGCCACCTGGGTCTGCTTGCCGATGATTCCATCCTCGGCAAGTTGCGGTATCACCCCCAACCGGTTGAGGGCCCACTGTACCCATTCCACGCTCGAAGGATCGGGCGCTGTCGATAGCGATTCCGGGGGTGTCGCCCCCGGCGACCACTCCGCCAACGCCTTGCGAATGGACGGCGTCCAACTGCGCATGGCGCTTGCGTATTGGTTGATGTTGGCCTGCTTCCCTTCCGGGGTACTTGGGTCGTGCGACCCCTCGTAGTATCCCGTCTTGTACATGGCCGCCGCGAGCTCCTGCTCGGTACAGTACGGGTTCGTGAGGGCCGCCCAACGCGGCTGCCGTGCCGTCAATACATGCACGAACCGTCTCGCCCCCTGCGCGTCGTCCGGAAACGCGGCGAAGAAGACCCAATAGTATCCCTTCCCGGGACTCGAATCTACCTGAAGCGACCCTCCAGGGAACGCCTCGATTTGCCCGCTAGCCACGGCTTGTCGAAGTGCCTCTTGCCCTTTCGAGGTATTCTTGGGGTTCGGCGGGATGTCTCGCAGGGCCTCCCGCTCTTTCGCATTAGGCACTCGCGCCTGGACGGCGCCCCAATTGTGTACGCCCGGCCACACGTCTCCACACCGAGTCTCTAGCTGTGCCACCGAGAGCGCGAGCACAACTGACCCAAAATGTGGTGTCTGACCTGGCCCTAACTCCGCTTTCCAGGCCTCTACGAAAGCGTTGGCTTTGACATACCAACGCTGGACGCCCGCCAGGAAAGAGCCGGGGGCGGCCCCAACCCGCCCCTCCTCTGCATCGGTCTCAGCGTGGATAGGCTCCACGGCACATCACTTTCTGGTGGCTAGCCACATGCCGCCGATGACCAGAACCGCGAGGCCCCCAGTGATCGCCAGCCGCTCGATGCGGGTAGCCGCCATCACATCGGCCGACATCTGCGCCATGGGAAGGTCAAGCTGCATCGCCCGCTTGGCGGCAGGGTCGGTCCCTTCCTGCAGAGTAACCGCGTAGGTATTTCCGACCCCCTGACATCCACAACCGCTCACACCACTGATTCCAACTAGTTTTGACATGTTACCTTCTTTCACTTTGCCGGAGGGCCAGCAACATCGCTCCACCAACGGCTAACATCAACAAAGCGTAGACTACTAAGGGGGAGGAAGGACCCTCATGCACCTGAGGAACACTCCCTGAAAATGCCGGCACGAGGTACGCCTCCCATGCCTTGGCCGCCAGGTAGTTATGTTGCTCATGTGTTAGGTCATTACCCGTGTTCGCAGCTGCTCCCGGCTTCACGTAGTCATACCAAACGAGACTCCCGGCGCCCCATACGCCCCCGCTTGGCGTTGGCATTGGAAAACGCGGGGAGAGCTTTTCGAGGTCCTTCCCGGTATCCTCCTGCATGCCCGTGATGATCTCCTGCACCGTCTCTCTGCCGGTGCGCAGGATACCTAGGGCTGCGTTCGCGGAGTTGTTGGTATTCGAGAAGAACACTACCTTGTCGGCCTTCATGGCAGCCCGCCCGGCGAGCTGCCGGAATCCCTCGAGCTTGTATCCGAAGGCACTATCCACCATGACGAACCCGGTTAGTCGATTCACATCGGCCGGTATCTTCGCCACTTCGTTCAACAGCCCCCACCCTGCCGAGAAGCTCGACAAGGCTATCCCCTCGTAGTCGTCAATCGTCCCTCCCGCATACCTCGATACGAGATTGGGGAGGATCCGCCCGTCCCTGTCCTTTAGCTGCGCCGCGAGCGTCTTGAAGTAGTCGCTACCCGCCCCCGCAACGAGTCTCGTCACGGTGGGACGACGCCAAGGAATGGCCGAGAAGGTCTTGTCTACCACGACAGGACCTGCGAAAAGCACTAGGTCTGGCTTGTCGGCCACGGCGCTATTCTACCACCAGAATAGCGCCGCCGCGACATTCCCGTTAGGTGCTGGGGGGCGTATTCGTTGCCGCTAGTATGGCGTCAACGATGCCTCCTCGGACCAGCGCCCTCATGAGCTCCGGGAGGATCTTGATCGTCTTCTCGTGCAGCGCAGGTTGCTGCACCGCCTGGAACAGTGTCTCGTAGTCCTCGTCCTGAAGCTCGATGTACTCGAGCCCCTGCTCCAAGGCCTTCTCCGCAGCCGTCATGATCCGCAGCCCTTGGCGCACCGCGGACAAGGGCGCCGCAAACCGGAGGTCCTGATGGAAGCCCCACGGATTGCTGCCACATAGCCACTGCGCCGTATTGGTGCGGAAGTCCGCACTCACGACGCCCACGGCCTGCCCGAGCTCCTGCGCTCCCCCACGGGGAACCTCAACCGAAATGATCTTGATGTACTTCACGTGCCGTCCTTTCCGGGGTGACCTCGCACCCCGGAAAGTAGTTAGCACACTTAGTAAGTCGCGCCAACTGCGCTACGCCAACTGGTACACGGAGCCCGAGGTGCTGCGCTTCCAGTACAAGCTATTCCCGACCGCGAACAGGTAACCACCAGAGCCTGGAGTATCGCTGGGTCCTGTGGGTGTCAGCCCAGAGTCCGCCAACTGTACATAGGGCGACATTTTGATGAACCCTAGCTGTCCCGTGACCCCTGCTTCGCCTCCGTAAATCTGCACAGACCCGCCTGCTTGCGAATTTCCTGTGCCTGCAGTGAGGAAGATAGTGCCTCCAGCTGTGCCGCCAGCACCACAATTGATTGAGAAGTCCCCCCCGTTAGCGAGACCGTCGCCTAGTGTGAATTGGGTGCCGCCTCCGTTTCCACTAGTACCTGTTCCCGTGGTGACGGAGAACCCCCCGCCAGCTTTTCCAGCACCTGTGGTGAAAGCAATGTTGCCTCCATTGGCGCTCGTGCCTTTGCCCGACTTGACGTTGATAGCGCCTCCGGAAGCAGTACCGGTCCCTGCATATATGGTGACGCTGCCACCGGTAGTCACACCGGAACCTAGATTTACGAAAAGATCCCCGCCTGTGGTGACATTTCCCTTGCCGGTAAGTATATTGACTCCACCTCCAGCTGTACCTGGGCTTGTGGATATATTCAACGCCCCCCCGAAACTTGTACCACCTGCGCCTGTGAATAAGTTTATTCCTCCTCCAGTGCCGCTCCCGGAGCCGGAAGTTAGATGGATTGCGCCACCAGTGCTCCCGTTGCCGCAAGTGACCTCGACATCACCCCCATAGGTTGTACCGTCTCCGGTAGTTATATGGACACCCCCGCCCTCGCCCGCGGTGCCTTCCCCGGAAGTGATGTCGATAGGCCCTCCCTCTGGGCCTTGTCCCGATGTGATCCCAATAGAACCTCCAGCGGAACTGCTTCCTGCCCCGGAAGTGATGTCGATAGGCCCCCCCGATGTGCCTGCTCCCGATGTGATCCCAATAGGGCCTCCAACGGAACTGCTTCCTGCCCCGGTTATGAGTTGGATCTGCCCTCCAAGCGCCCCGGTACCGGTCGTTACGACGACGTTCCCACCGGTACCCGACCCTCCATCCCCCGTGGTTACTCTAATACTTCCGCCATTCGCAGTCCCGGCTCCCCCAGTGAGCCAGATTGTACCACCGTTGCCAGCACCCCCCAGTCCCGATGTAACCGTCAAATCGGCACCGTCCGAAACACCGGTCCCGGACGAAATACTAACCAGGCCGCCGTCACCATCCGAGGCATTCCCTCCCTCGATGTAGAGGGTTCCAGCCGCGGCGCCCGTCCCCGTGGTGTTCGCAACGCGTACAGTAACTGCGCCGGAAGATCCCTTGCTTCCGGTGCCCGAGACCAGCAATACGTACCCACCTATGCCTCCGTCTCCAGCTGACAGTGTCATGGCGCCACCGTCGCCCGTACTGCCACCGTCGCCGGCCTCCAGCAGAACCTGTCCGCCCTCATCGGCAGTATCTTCACCCTCGAACAACCGCAGCGACGCTGAGGCGTTCAGGTTAGTGGTGGAGTTCATCCCAACGGCAAAATACCCGCCATCGGCGCCAACACCCGTCCCCGAATAGCTCAGAGTGCAAAGTCCTCCCTGCGCCCACTGAATGGTGTTGTCCGGGTTATCTAGCTGGATTATCGCCGTACCCTCGACGTACATCTTACTAGCGGCGGTTAGGTAAAGCGTGTCATTACCGTTGACCGTGGGGTCGTGCCCGTCCGTGGTATTCCCGATCCCCAACACATCCGCCCACGGGTCTACCGCCACCGCGGCGGAGATAGTGACCGTCGTTGTCGTTCCGTCATCCGCAACGCTTACCGGCGTTCCAACGAACTTCAAGTTGTGAGACTGGTAGGAAGCTGCCGCGTACTGAACTTGCTGGTAGGCGGGCTCGTAAATGGTGATGACCGTCTCATCCGCCGCCGCACTGTCTGCAACGTCAAGAATTCTCCCCACATCCGAGGAAATGTCATCATACTGCACGAACCGCATGCGGGCGCGCTTATTCTCTACCACTGCTGCAGCGGGGGTAAGAGCATCCTCGTACACTATTTGCTGATTGTGCGCAGTGATGTGCGAGACCGTCGCGTCGCCACTCGCTGACAGGTTGATGAAATCAAGGGTCGGCGCCTGGGGAAGCGCGATGGTTGTCCGAGTCAACGGAATCGCACTATCCAGCTGCTGGTCCGTAATATACTGGTAGTAGCTGGCCGGCGCGACCGGGCTCGTGATGAGCAGCCACCGGCCGAACGTCGGGTTGACGATGGGCTGGATCACCGAAACGCCGGGGGCTGTTGCGTTCCCCTGGTACCATCTCCACAGGGTGTCGTCCGCCACCACGTAGGCGAACGCGCCATCGGCGACGCCCTGGGGGTCAATGCTGTCCAAGGCATCTTGCCGACGAACGCCTGTGCCCCGAACCTGGCACTCGTAACTGGGTGTGGCCTGCGTGACCGCTGTACTTCCTGACATGATTTCCTCTACTTACGGGCCCTCATAGGCGCCCAGTCTATGGTTGCCGGTACCAATCGGCTTCCTTGAAAACTTCCTTCGCTGCCGCGTCCAGCTTCGCTGCTACGCTCTCTCGCGTCTCACGAACCGGACCTACAGAATACACGATGCTCCCTGCATGCAGCAACTGCCCGTACACAAGACCCCCTTCCATCATGTGGACATGCGCGCCAAAGGGCCACCTGTCCGCGATGTAGTAAACGGCGGGGCCTCTTACGTGCTCGACTGCGGGCTTCCCTAAGATATCCATGGCACTCACTTGTACGCGAGAGGCCGCCAGTACCCTAGCCCCGCTGCGCGCTCGAGGTATATGTAGTTCCTCTGCTGAAGCCCCATCCGAATCTGTCCATTCACAGGGTCTGCTGGAGCAGAATAGTCCGCAAAGGCCGCCGAAGCAGGGGTAAACGTCTGCCCCTTGTACCTAGCAAACCCCGTGATTCTGTATTCGTCCATGTATCCTATCATCGGGTATCCGATGTAGTTGCCGATATAGATTCGGCTGTCATTAGTATCCACCGAGGGGGTTGCCATGTAGGGGTGATAGAGCGTGGCGGACTGAGGGACACCGTCAACGTACATGCGAATTAGACCGTTAGTCCTATCAACCGCTATGTGATGCCAGGCGTTCAGCCCAATGGTTGTTATGTCACTGTTAGCGGTAAGCTGGCCGGTCCATGTCCCTGGGTTGGACGTGCAGAGGAAGGTCGGCTTTCTATCGCTATCTAGGGCTACGATTGCCCATCCAGTTTGGTCAACGAGGGCTGCATTGATACATCCCGTCCACATATTATAAGTCCCGGGGAGGGACGACGTTGCGTAGAACCAGAATTCAATGGTGAAATCATCCCATTCCGGCGCGAACGTCTTATTGTTCACAACGATGTAGTTAGACCCTAGATTGGCTGCGTACAGACTAGTGGACCCGAACTTCTTCTGCGTACTCGACCGCTCCGGGGCTCCGAAAGGGGTAATGGTCTGGCCGCCTACTCCGGAGTCCGTCCAGGCATCCCCCTCGAAGTGCAGGTGCAACAAATTGCTCACCGTGTTCATGGTGAGCGTGGAATCGACAACCGGAGCGGAACCGGCACCTGCAGCCCCTGTGGGCCCCGTGGGTCCCGTGGGCCCCGTGGGTCCCGTGGGCCCTACCGAAGAACCGACCACGGAGTCTATTGGCGCCCCCAGAATCGCGATAACGGGGTCCGCGAAGTACTTGGTGACGTTGCTCTCTGTGCTGACGGCGAACCCGAGCTTGACCGACCCCGACGAAGGAAGGCGCACCACACGGGTCATGAGGACCCACTCGGAGTACTCCCCTGTAGGCCCCTCCGGTGCCTCCACGTAGCCGTCCTCATTGCCAGAAGCACTCAGCGAATAGTGCGTGCTTCCGTCGTAGTACCCATAGCTGACCGACGATTGCCAAACAGGCCGGTACTGCCTGCATGATATGTAAACCAGTCGATTCGCCAAGGTCTTATTCGCGTCAATGTCTAGTGTGATCCCGAGGGCGTTCGTGTAGTACGAAGCCGTCATCTGCCAGGTCTGCTTGTTCAGGTACTGGATAGTAGATGACTCGGCAAGAACCGGATAACCTACGCCCCCTGTTGTCGCAAACTGCGTCAACGTGGTCAAGTCTGCCGGCAATAGATTGTTACAGGGCGTCCCCAAGATGCAGGTCTCCGCCACCTGCCCGAGGTTCAGCGAATCCCACATACTAGTAGGCGTTCCCCAGGGCCGAGGTGCCTCGAATCCGTTGTTTCCGGAGGCGCTGAACCGGCCGAGAACCCCGTATGTGTCACACTCCCAGGCGTACAGGTAACCGTGGGTGCCCGTCGCGTAGATATTATCGGCCAGCCCGGGACCGTTCGTGTTGTTCTCGATGACCAGCCCGTTGGCTGCGTTGCCCGAGATGAACGCGAAAGCGGGGTCTTCGTCCGTGGCGTCCAAGTACGTGTAGCAGTTCGCTACACGGCTTGCGGAGTTCATCCCTGCCCTGTCGTCTATCTTACCCGGCACACCTGTCACAGGGCCGCCTGTGGTGGTGTACGTGTACGTCCACGCGTCTTCTGTCCCCCCTAAATTACCCCTGAAGAAGTAGATGTCCGCGTACCTTCTACCCACACCAACGAAGTTGATTCCTCGAGGAATGCCCTCATTGTTAGCGGGACAGTTGTGCTCGAAATACATGCCATCAACGTTTGTTGAGACACAGTACAGGAAGAACAGCCCTCCTCCGTAGTTGTTTTGCGCATCCCCACCCAAGATGCTCACATTTGAACCGCCCTTGATGAACAGCCCGACGCCTAGGTTATTGTGAAACGAGCATCTCTCAATCTGCACCGATAACACGTTGGCGTAGTTTCGACCGAGCTGCAGCCCGTGCTGATACGAAGCACTGAACTCACAGTCCCTAATCGTCATCGACCAGGCTAGGTCTAGTGCCGCTGCCGCCACCCATGTGAAATTGAAGGAGCAGGCATACACGATGCAAGAATTGATGCTCCTGGCTTTCCAACAGTACTTGGCTTGCTTCCCTGCATCCAGACTGTCCTTGCCGTAGATGCTGAACTCCTCCATGGTCCAAGTATGTCGGGGCTGCTCCCCGAATGCGGGAAGCTCGGGCTGATGCAACACCACGTCGTAGGGGTGAGCCCCGTCATAGTCACAATATCGGAGAATCGACTTGTGCTTGCCAACACCTCGAATGGTTATCCCGTAATTGCCGTCATTTGGGGGCATGGCAAGCGCATACGTGTACCCCGACGCATCCGGCGTAGGCGTCGTGACCCCCAGGTGAATGGTGCCCTCCGGCAAGTAGATTGCCTTGCCGGTATTGTGCGCCTCTACGAGCGCTGCATTCATCGCGACCGTGTTGCTGGCGGCTGCCGACCTATCGTTGATGACTACGGAATAGGGCTCCGCGGTGACATCAATGATGCCAGGCAGGTCTGCAGCTGTGGCCGAGTAGATAGTGACGACCGTTGAGTCCGTGGTCGCCTCATCGGCGACATGCACGGGTGTACTAGAGGCCGAATCCGAAGCGACGAACCGAAGCCGCGCCCGTTGATTCTCGGCTACCGTGCTCCCATCAACGTCCGTGTAGAATACTTGCTGGTTGTGCAGAGTGAGCTGGGTATAGCCGATGGGGTACACCCCGCCGTCAGTGATATTGCCGTTCTTGATTCGCAGCGTGTTTTGCTGCACGGCTGCTACTGCCGCCCCGGAAACCGGGGTCAAAGTGCTCGCAAGGGGCACACCCTGCATGTATTGGTAGTAAGCACTCGTGGGGGTCGTCCCGGCTACGAGCACCCACCTGCCCGGCGTCCCTAGGGATTGGCCCAGGGGAATAACTACCGATGCCCCAGGGGCTGCGATGCTCGCCGAGTCCCACCGGTACATGTCTTGGGTCGAAGCAATCTCTGCGATTGCCCCCTCAGCAATAGAGTCCACCCCGACGCACTCGAGCGCGTTCAGACGGCTTTCCCCCACCCCCGTAGAACGAACGGACTGGCAAATGAAGCTCGCCTTTACCTGTGTGATCTCCGTAGTGCCTGCCATATCAAGCCTTGTTCTTGTCTAGTCCTGCACTTACACGGATCTGAGTCGCCACTTGTTGACTATAGTGTCATAGAAAAGAAACACGAAGTTTGTGGCACTTACGGTAACTGCCCCTCCTGTAGTTGTATAAATCCTATTGTTGGCCGCGCTTCCTGCATCATTGTAGTTGAAGGTAACGTTCACAGCGCTAGCTGCCATGTAAAATATCTTGTTCCTAATGAGCAACCCTGTACTGTCGATTCCCGTGATGGTAATCGCGGAAGGGCCTCCGGTGCAGATTAGGTGCGTTAGTGTGGCGATATCAGTAGGCGACCAGTCATTGATTGTAACCCCGCTACCTAGTGCGATATTGGCGGCTGGCTGCTTGTAGATATTCTGCAGCTGTACCGCGTCCGTTGTTGCACTAGGGGCCCCTAGGCTGGTGATCTTCTGTGCCGCCATGTCCAACGGCTGGTAGGCGAAAATGCCAGAGCCATTGACCGCAAGCACAGCAACACTGTTGACTTGTATAAGGTGCCTGCCGCTGGTAGCTACATTGTTGGCAATCTCATACACACCGTTAGCAGCGGCTGACCCGACCTGTATTGCCGTATACCCGCCGCCGTCGTAAGTGCTGAACAAAGGAACACTCGAAGCAGCTGCTAGCTTTGCCGTTATGATTGAATCAACGGGGCCGGCCCGAAGGAATCCTGACGTGTGGGCCAGGCCTCCCCCTCCCGTAGTGGTCTCGAAGTAGTCTTGTGGTTGCCAAACGGTCCCGCCTACGTTCTGCAACACCTGCCCGTTCGTCCCAATGGGGAGCGGCTGGGTATTGGTGCCCGCGCCCCCCTTGTACTTGTTCCCGCGCCAGTCGTAGTAGTTGGCAGTGGTTGACACCATCACCACTCGAGCCTTTGGCGTGTTCCCGTAGCTGTCTGCAGTCTGAATTATCACCGACGCCAGCGGAACCGCCTCAGGACCGAATATCTTGATTAGGTCTGCCAGTGCCAATAGCTCTGCCGCAGCCCCCGCTTGAGCAGACGGAATTGTCGTGTACACGGCTTGCCCCGCTATCGCAACAACCGGCTCCGTCCAGCTAGTTGTTGCATAGATATGGGCCAGCACGTAACCGTTATTGGCTACTTGAGCGAGGCTCCATACACCTCCGCTCAGCCGATTGTATGCAACTCTTCCGTCAGCACCAGTGTAAATGACAACTGGAACGCCTGCCGACATTCCAAGGGCCCCAGATTGAACGAAGGGATAATCATCGGCGGTCTTCTTTCGCCACACCCCCGCTCCCGACAAGTAGTAAACAGGTGCTTTCAGTACGGGACTCAAATCTTGAGGAACCCCGTCTGAAATAGACATACGAATGTCTTCGTCTCTAATGATGACATCTTGACACGCAAACTGAGCATGCGTATCTGTGTTTCCGTTACCTATTGTAAAACCAACTAGCGCACCCCCTGATACCCACAACGCACCTATGGTCTCGTGCGCCCAAATATGTGTGGGCGTATTCATGAACCCGTGTCGCTCATCCGCGTTGTGAACGATGACCTTGTTGGTAGCGTCCCAGTATATCTGGGCAACGAGTGCTGCGCCGTTAGTCAGAACAGTTTGTACTGTAGTCGATGAATTGGTGGACTGCAGAACTCCCGCACTGTCATAGTAGAACCACCATTGACCTTCTGTGTCTGTCCAGGTCTTGGTTTCTGTCCCAGACTTAGTGTAGGGGTAGGTGTATGAATATATCTGATAGGAGACCCCGGACGGAGCAATTGAAAATGTTAGGGTGCCATCATTTGCAGATATCGTCGAATCCGTCCGGTTGTAGAATCCGTTGATCGAATTGACGGTGTTGCAATCCGGCATGGAAATCCAGGGCACAGGAGACGCGCCTGGAGGTGTTATCTGATAGACGGTGCCGCCCTGTGTTTCCCAGAACAAGTGATCTGCGCCGGATACGGTCTTGGCGTACAACTGCCCTGCACTGCCCAGACTGGCAGGATCCGAGGCCAGCGCTACAGGGGACAGAGGCTGGTACATTTGCGTGTACCCGGCTCGAGCCGCGGTCGCTCCTACTATGTAGAGGGTTCCTGCGGTGTTTGCGGTGCTTCTCCCTCCGGACAACGTGAGCTGCCCGCCTAAGGCTGTTCCGTCCCCAGCTCGAAGTACCGCAGCACCTCCCGCCAAAGTTGCCCCCGCTGGAGAGCCGGGCGACAGCGTCAACAACGAGCCTACTTGTGTAGCCCCCGCAGTATTGTTTGCGGCTTGCATCTGGATAGAACCACGAGCTGTGGTCGCATCGTTGCAAGCCCCCATCTGTACGGAGAAATCGCCTGGCCCTTTCGCGGTGCCAAAGGGGGTGCTGGGCAAGCTGATAGTAACGTTACCGCCTACAACTGTCGCGGAGCCCGCACCGCTCGTAACGGTGACGGCGCCTCCCGCAGTTGAAAGGCCCCCTCCCACCAGGATGCCCGCACCTGCCACGCCCCCGGAAGTGGTCCCTCCTAGTATCTCGGCGTCCCCCGCCATTCCGGCTGCCGGATTCTTCTTCACCAATACCGACCCACCAGTATCACTGGTAGGATTCGAGGTCGCTGCGAAAACTCCCTGATTAGTGCCGGGGGTTATCTGCGCTACTGTCGTTAGGTCAATAGAGCAGCCCGAGGCAACGTCCATGACCGAAGAATCGGTCAATTGAAAGTGGCTGGCTCCATCCATGATCGCGTCGTTGCCGCCGCTAACATTGCCTAATGCTAAGACAGCGGACCACGGTGCAGAAGCCGCCAACGACCGATAGATGGTGACCACCGTGGTATCGGTTGCAGGTTCGTCCTTCACGTCTACAGGAACGTTTGCGGGGGTTATGTCCGAAGCAACGAACCGAATCCTGGCACGCTTGTTCTCGGCGACGGTCGCTCCTAGAATGTCGGTAAACCAGACTTGCTGATTGTGCAACGTTAGCTGGGTGAACCCTGTTGGATTGACACCGTTGTCGGTAATATCCCCATTCTTGAAGGTCAACGTGCTCTGCTGAATCGCTGCCACAGGAATACCTGAGGAAGGGATCAGCGTAGAAGAAAGAGGAATTCCGTTGATGTACTGGTAGTAGGCACTCGTCGGGGTCGTCCCCGCCACCAGCACCCAGCGTCCAGGGGTGCCCAGTGCCTGCCCCAGAGGAATTACGACGGTTGCCCCCGGTGCCGCAAGGCTCGCAGGATCCCATCGGTAAATATCTTGCGTGGGGGCGATCTCCGCTATCGACCCCTCCGCAATTGCGTCTACCTCGATACACTCAAGTGCATTTAGCTTGCTCTCCCCCACCCCTGTCGAGTGGACAGACTGACAAATGTAACTTGCTTTGACTTGAGTAATATCAGGAGTGCCGGCCATGTCACACCATATCGACGCTGATTGGCAGTATGCTGAATCCCGGCTTGGCCGGCAGAACGAACTTACAATCCTTCACTTGGGAAGGCACTGTCACAGCTCGACCCGTGTTGCAGTACTCCTTCGAGCTATTCCCTGCAATGTGCTGCATGCCTCGGGCAGTCAACCAGGCGCCTGGAACGATGGTCACCACCTTGTTCAACGGTAGGAACCCCGTCACGGCAAACGCCAGCTCCCCTCCAGAGACCCCGATAGCCTGTCCGAGACTCACTGTGGCCCCCTCGACAACGGACGGTGCAATCCCCCCATAGTACAGGATGACCGGCTCGTAGGCCGACAGAATGTGGACGAAGTCTTCCCCCCGAGCCACCACTTTTCCGGGGGCTACCGTGTAGACGGTCTCGCCTTTCGTCGTTACTATGATGTCGGCTGAATCACAGCCGAACGACCCCGGTCCGGCACAAGACTTCAAGGTGCCTTTGCTCACCAGAGCTCGAGAAGAGTTCCAGAGTCCTCGCACGAGAGCCACGGTTCCCACTGCCCCGAAGAGCAACGGAATGATCAGCTCCTTCACGGGGAGCTTCTTTGGCGACTTGACGGTGGAAGATGCGGGTTTCTCAGGGGTAGTCATGGATTCCTCGCGCCGAGTATACCACGCCCGGGCTCTGCCACGCTATACTGCTTTCCATGCAATGGCAACCCCACCCTCTCTACCAATGGATCCTCTGGACTGTCCACCCCGCAGGGGGTTGGCTGCTTCACGACACCCGGGACGGCGCGCAGATTCACGCTCGGTCTCAGGACCACATCCAGCAATTCTTGGCCGACCGGAGCAACCCAAATCTGCGCCGTATGGGCCTAGGGGACATGGTTCACTCTGCGGCCCATGCTCTCGGCTTTGAGCGCTGCACGCCTTGTGCAGAGCGCCAACAAGCACTCAATCGTCTCGCCCCCAACGTCTGGCGTAGGTGAGGCTCTCCCTCACTCCGAGCTGCTCCCGCTCGTCGAGCTGCCAGATGATCTCATCCACATCGCAGGTATCCGAGACTGTGTAATCATCGCCTTCCCTGCAGGGTAGCTCCTGTCTGCGGCTCCGACGCCCTTTCGCCTTTCGACGTTTCGGTAGCTCTTCCATCAACGTAGGCCCCTAGGTCTCGGTTTCCCTCCCCCTAAATGCTGCAGAGTACAAGGGCCCCGATACCCTATCTGGCGCCCTGACACCAACTCTGCAATCTTATCCGCCGAGACCTCCACGGTATCTCTATCTCGGTTTTCCCACTGGTTCCGGAACGACTTTACCGCCTTCAGCGACTTGGCTTCAGCTCCCGTGGGCTTGTCCGATGTCCCCCGAAAAGCGGCTATTGCCTCTGCCTGGTCGTTCCGTATACGGAACCTGGCCGGGTATAAGAAATCCGCAGCATGCCCGAACTCGTGCAGGAAAATGGCCCCCACGAATCCTTCACTAAGCTCCACCATCTCAGGCGCCGCGTAGATCACCAGTCCCGAGGTCAGGCACCCTGCGAAGTGCCGAGGCTTGTCCCGAATCTCCTGATCAATCACGAAGTGGACCTTCTGGATAGGCCCCGAAGAGAATCCCAGACGCTCCAGACCCTCAACGAAGACTTCTTGCGCGGCGAGAAACCATGGCTCGAGGATGGCAAACGCCTCCTCTTCGGTCACCGTGGTTACTAGCTCCGGACAAGCCATACTCACCGGAAGCCGCGGGCCTGCATCACCTGCTGCCCCCAAGCCGCTGCTTGATCCTTCGAGACGAACCCCGTTTTGACGGCTGTGGTGACGTGCCTCGCAGCCTCGTCGGGGGTGATATGTATCGCCACCCCGGGGTTCCCGCACTTTGCACAGCCCATCTCAAGGTACACGGTGCCCTGATTGGAACGTCGGTATCCAGGGGGCATGATGGGGGTAACGTTCGGCTGGTTGCTCCCCACCACGTAGAGCTCGTGCCATTCCATTGTCACTTTATGCCCCTTGCCGCAATACCGACAAGGAACCTGTACAGTTAGCCCCTCCGGAACGACTTCTTGCCTGACATTATCGTAGTCTCGAAGCCCAGGAGACTCAAGGGTGCCCCCCGTGTCATCGCTAAAAATGTCCTGGAAATCGTCAAAATCGTTCACGATGGGCCTCCGACGTAATTGTTCTGCACCTGGCTTGTGCTCGTACCTTCCCCTGACAGTACATACACCCCGAAATCAGGGTTATCCGTAAGGGATTGATACAATATCTTGTCCGCATAGGGGTCCGTAAAGTCCCAGGTACCACCTGTAGAAGTGGCAGTCTGTAAAATGACTAGGTCATCCCCCAGCGCTGTTAGCTCTACGATATTCCAGCTTATGGAAGCCACGTCGCTGTAGGGCGTCAATGGTGTTCCTTGTTCAATCAACAGGGGATTTCCCAGCACATCAAGGGGGCGTTTATCCGCGCCTCCTATAACGAATGAGTTGCCCAGCACCGTTGCTTTAGGCTGTACCCAGTTCTCTATCTTCGAGATTTGCTGGCTAGCTTGCTGCACGCTTACCACATCAAAGGGCGGAGTCCCTACACTTCCGACGAAGAAGCCTGTGTCTACTGCTGCGGGAATCGTTACATACCCCGACGTCTTGCGGGCGCTCGGGAAGTGGTATCCTCCCGTTTGCTGCCCTTTCTGCTGCATCTTGATGTAGTATTCCGGGTTGCGCAGTCTCCAAACAAACCGCCAAGCATACGGAGTTATCTCCATGGCTGCTTCTCGGTCAGAGGTCCACCTCAACAACTGAGGCAGCCACACCAACACCTTCGACCCCAAAGGCACCGCGGTCCCCGCGAGCAGATTCCGCTCCCCCGCGACGACTGGATCAGACGCTAGCGTGTCCGCTACCCCAGGCCAAGCAATCGGGATATCCGAATCCTTTCCCTGGTACCGCAACGTCAACGCTGTGAGGTCGGGACGTACTACCTTTGCGAGTCCGAACTGGGTCACGGAACCCCCTGCTTTTCTGCTTTGCTCGTCTTCGCCTGCTTGCTCTGGTATGCCTGGTAGGCAGCATATCCGCCCGCCAGCAAACCTCCCGCGGCGAAAACCGCGCTCGAGACTGCCTCAAAGTTCTTGGCCTGGTCCTGGTCTCCCCAGAACTTCTGTGCGCGGTAGCCGTTGAGCGCAGTACCCGCAAGCAGCACTCCCGCGATTGCGCCCCAGGGACCACCGAGAGCCACGCCCAGCCCGAACGACCCAGCCAACAGCACCGCGGCCACGCCTGCCCCACGCATGGTGCCGCTCTGCCCCGATTCCTTGCCCTCGAGCCACTCGAGCGTCTGTCCCGCCAACGGGTGCCCCGGCGGGTACACCATCCGCTGCGGCATCATCGGTCTATGCATAGCCGGTGCAACCCGACCATACCCCGGCAGCGCCGGCACGGGGGCCTCCGCGACCGCCTGTGTAATGCTCGTCGAGCTCGCCATCCCGGGCAAAGGCTGAGCGTAGGCGCCCATCCCCTTCGGCTCGCTCGTGGTGTCCCAACCTTCAATGCCTTCTAGTGCTTTTTCGTCGAACATATCAACTCCTGAGAGCCCTGCCTAGCCCATACGCAGCCCCGGCTCCCACGAGGAACCAGAACACCTTCGCTGCTGAACTGCTCTCCGAAGAGGTGCCGACCACAGGTCCACCCTGCACCTCGGGAGGCAATTCGAGCAAGTTCTTTCGACACCCCGCCCCGTCCTCACCCACCCCGGACACCGGATAGCAAAGGTTGACCTCTTGATTCATCCGTGTCCGATAAAAGTTGTTCCACACCATCCGCTGCCCGTATGTGGCCGCGAAGATATGGTCTTGAGGTGTGTTCCCCCCGATATCAATATCCAAGTAGTTCCCTGCGTTTTGCGCTACTTTCCAAGGGAACTTCTCCCACTTCTTCGTAGGGGGATTGGCAATCGGACTCCAAATCTCTACTAGTGGGGGAGGCTCACTCGCATCAACCGCCGCACTTACATCCCCAATCTTGAACGTTCCTCTAACATCCAACATGTAGAGATTGTCTAAGTGGTTGTTGATTAGATTGGCACTATCCGTCGTAGAGAGTGCATACGCGGAAGGCAACACGATGTTAGTGTGAAGGAGTACAAGTAGCCTTTGACCTGACCAGGCCAGCTTCGCGTACTCCAACCAGGGACGCCATTCGGATTCGATTCCGTTCGTTTTCGCGCCGGTATTTGCGGCGGACAGGTGCAGCCCGTCCAACATGAGGATCGAATCAACGTATGCGCCTTCCCCCGCAGCAATCACCGCCTTAGCAAATGCTTGTCCCCCCGAGAAACAAGCCAAACTAACGGTGCGAGCCTCTACCCCCGGCGCCAGCTCCGAAAGCGCCCCCTTGATGATCGACCCGTACTTCTGTTTGTACTTCGCCGCCTGCCGCTCGTACGCAGGACTGACGTTCCCCTCCCCCTCCTGTAACTGGTATGGCACCGACACCACGAGAGGGGGACTCTTGAACCCGTCTGCTGGCTGGAAGTAGCCAGGAGGCTTGTTCCCCTGCTTGATCGCGTTGACGGTCTCTGGAGAGACCGTTGCAAAGCAGGACAGGACTACATCACGTTTCACGGTGCCGGATCATATCACGACTCCCCGGGGTCCGTCGATACCTCCGTTGCCGGCTCCAGCCTCTGCGCGACGCGAAGCAAAATCAGGTATCCAAGAAGGTCCTGCACTACATCCTCTCCAGCGGCAAACCCCCTCGAAAGCCGGGATAGCTTGTCGTCAATCCGGACTAGTATCTGCTCCACCGGGCTCGCCCTCGAGAACACTCGAACCGGCTCGAGTGCCGAGTTCCCGTACGCCTTGTTCTTCGCAAGAAGCATGTCCCGCAGTCTGGTACATTCCTCGGAAATAAGGTCTGCCGCGCTTTTTGTGCTCATCCCATCAGCTCCTGGTAGTCGTACTCCCCCGCAAGACTCTCTCGAATTGTCACATACCGGTCATCCGCAGCCTGTACGACCCCCTCGTACACCCATAGATACTCAGGGAGACTGACCTGCTCCAGCACAAAGCTAACCCCTGTCTCCGTCGGTCGGTACCAACCTACGGTGCTTCCGAAGGTCTCCGGCCTGGACTCAAGCAGCCCCCAGAGCACTCCCTTCGCGTAGTCCCCGCCGGCCCCCAGGCTGGTGCCCTGTAGCAGCCTAGGCACATTCACCCATATCTCCTCGGGATTCATCACGGTGGCGCGGTAGATGAGGCACAAAGCCGCCGAAATCGTGGGGCTCAGCCTCCTCCGGTACATACGTGCCAGCTGCCCACAACACGGGCACACCGCGCCAGCCCCCGTCAGATTCTCCTCCAGCCACCCTCGAGCTAGCACCAAGCTATCCGACCGGGACTGGTAGACGAGGGCCTCCCTCCTGGCATCTCTCATGCGCGAACCATCACCCGCATTTTCTGCACGAACTTCAACCCTGGGATGGCCGCAGGTGTTGCACCCTTCGGGGAGAGCTTCAGGTATGCCTTCACCTTCTTGTCGTCCACACACAGGTACTCCCGAGGCACCAACGCTTCGTCCTCGATTTCCCAATCCCAGGCCTCACTCATGGAGAGCCCCTGGGCCTTCGGCTGCGCGACGAAGGACACATCCGCCTGCCCCTGTGTCGCGGCTAGCAATCGCATCGCCTCCATGTTCTTGGCGTCCACCTCACGGCGGTAGTCCGCCAGCATCGTCTTCAGGTGCATTTCCGCAGCCGTCAGCCACGACTGCGCGGGGCGGAACCAGCTCCGCACCTCCTCGACTACTGCCAACAATGGCTTGGTGACCCGCTGCTTCCGCTCCTCCAACTCCTTGTTCTGCTGCTTCACCTCCTTGAGGATCTTCGTGACCTCGCCAAAGGTCTCCTCACTGTCGATGACAGTAGCCTTGACGAGCTCGCACAGCTCCTGGTTCTCCTCTCCGATCTTCTCTAGCTCTTCTCGTTCCGCGTCAGATACTGTGATCGCCGCCATCTCCTCGTACCTCCATCAAACTTTCTGCGTGAATCTCGCCTTGCGTGGCAAACTCAATGTCCTTCGCCTTGTCCCACCGCCGGAGCGTCCCTCCTCGGTACAACATATCCAGTGTCAGCCGGCTGACCTGGGAATTCCGGCTCAACTCCGTGATAACGGAGCCGTATGTGCCGCCCGTCGTCTTTACTTGGGCATCTACCCACGCCTTTAGTTCATTCATTGGCCTATCCTGGCTATGCCGGGTAGCGCCCGGCCCACCTTCACCAGCCCGATGCCCACAGCATCGAGCATATTGTGCTTAGTGCTCTTAGCACAGCCGGCCGCCTCGATCACCTTACGTTCGCTCTCTTCCAGTTCCCGAAGTATCCGCGAGTAGAGGATCTCGTCGGGAACCTGCTTCTTCCACTCGTGCGGGTAGACCGTCTCGATACATCCGTCCTGCGCCACCGCGCGAGCCAGCAACCCTGCACGATAGGCCAGCGTGATCAGGTCGTTGGGCGGCACCGGCTGCCGCCCCGCCGGGTAGACCCTCGGAAGCTCCACGATGGTCACGCCATCTCGTGGCGGCAGCGCATCCTTCTCCCGCCACTGGTACAGCCCACAGGCTACCAGCCGCTTCGTCGCGTCATCGAACCGAGCCCAGCCTGCACACTTCCCGGGGTCAATAGCTATCACAGCTCCAAGGTAACAGCCTTCCATCGCGCCCCCAAACTTGTTTCGCGTCCTTGCTCCAACATCGCGACAAGAGCGGCTCCGATACCTTCGGAGGCACGTCGGGCAACCACGGTGCTGCCCCCTTCTCCATCAGTCGCCCGAGCTCCATCGCACAATCGTGCCCCTTCTCCTCAGGAGCTTCGACGATAAACTCGTCATGCACGTAGTTCACGATTCGCGAACCGTACAGCACGCTGCTTTCGTCTACATAACAAGCACGACTAATCAAGAAGCCCGCAGCCCCTGTTGCGTCCGCACCTAGGCCTTGGAATAACGTATTGCAGGCCTGTGTGTAACTACACTTCCCGCGCACCCTCTGAGAGTACAGCTGTTGGATGTCGGTCCTAGAATCTGCCCCGTCGAACTGATTCCCTATGAACTCCATGTACTGCGACATCTCCCGCCACTTCTTTCGCCACACGTTGTTCTTGAGCTCCCTTGCCTCCTCGATGGTCAGCTTCAGCTGGTAGTTAGCTTTGGCGTAAAATGTTAGGGTCTCAGCCCCCAACCCTCCAGGACACCCGAAGTTACACACCTTGCCCATTTGCCGGGCTCTGTCCACCTCCTTGTCCTTGCCCTTCCTACGACGAAGCGCCTCCTCGTAGGGAATTTTCAGAATGTACGCCGCAATCTCTAGGTGAGGGTCTCTGCCCTCGTTCAGTGCATCCCCCAACGTAGAAAACCCGAACATGGAGTAACAAACCTGCGCGAGAGTTCTCAATTCGAGCCCGTCATAGTCAGCGCAAGCAAACACTCGACCAGGCCGGGGCACGAAACACTCCCGAATCCCTGCGAGTCTCCGGATATTCTGAATGTTGGGCGCACTAGATGAGGTCCTGCCTGTCTCAAGCAGCGTATTGAACCGAGAATGTATGGGCAACCAGCGTCCCTGCTCAAGCATAGGAACGTCTTTTGACAGCACCGTCTTATACTTAGTTAGCTCTGCATATCCCTCCAACACAGGGTCGCCGCATGATGTGCAAGCCTCGTTATCGGTGCAAATCTCCCCCTTGTCCGTCAACCTGCAGCTGTCCTTGCCCCCCATGACATCCGCCATTCGGGCCCTGACAGCTGCAATGTTTCGCGTTCCGTCAGCCCTTATCAGCCCAAACTCCTTGAGGCACTCCTCGAATTCGGCATATAGAGAATTCGTTTTCTCGATAAGCGCCGCCACCCTGTGCGGATTCGTACGAATCCCCCAACATGTCATCAAGTAGATCCACCAGGCCTTCCGAACCTGATTCGCTTCGTCTACTAGGAAGTTGCCGTTCCCCCTCTCACGGTCGCGCTCGGCCTGCGCCAAGTAAACCTCAAGGGTCGCCTCGGCGTCTTTCACAGGGTACATTCGAGCCCCCTCCGGCCACGCCTCAACCGGCACGTCTCGGAACTCCGAGTACCGAAGCCGCCACTCGTCCTTCTCTAGCTGAATCTTGCACATTCGCCGAGCCACAGCTTCTAGCGAATACTCCAGCTTCACCCAGGCCCCACTCGAAGCGCGAAACCCCCCCAGCTTGCCCTCCCCTAGGTCGAGCAGCTTCTGACGCACCATGGTATCGTGTACTCGATTTTCCTCGTACAGTCGAAATATGGTGGGCATGAGCTCCGGCCACTCCGCCGCTAACACTGCATGATCGAAAGCGATATTGTGGCCGGCAAACTCGACGTTGGGCTTGTTCACCTGCTCAAGCCAAAAGTCCTTAGCCCCTGTCCAATGAACAAGCCCGCTATGCTCGTCCCTCTCACCCTTGTTCGAGAAGGCATACGATAGACAGGTTATCGCAGGAGCCCCCTTCCCTTGGGCGATCAACGCTGTTTCTGTGTCCCAGGCGACGAGCATAGCTTCCTCCTAGCAAGGTATCAAAGGTCGGGTTGTTGTCCTTCCCACGAGCCCCAATTATGTCGGGTGAAATCCAAGCCCTTCTTCGTTACTACTGCCTCGGTCGAAACCCTGACCCTATGCCCCTCGAACATTGTCTCTGTCTCGCAAGCCTCCATCAAGGTTTCGTCCAAGGTTGCCAAAAAGCCCTGAACTTCCGGCGTTTCAAGGTCGCCTGACTCTATCTGGAAAAGCGCCAGCATGAACGCCTTTATTGAGGGCAACGCAACCGACCTGTCACGCAGACTCTGGAACCAGGTAGCCCTGGACCCCGGCCGGTGCTGGGGCATGTCGCTCTCCACTACACGGAACTCTACAATAAATGCATCGCCGCTTTTTCTCGTTGTCTTGAATATGGTCTTTTTGACTTCGAGAAGATAAGTCCCTCCCGCCGTCAAGTAGATTCCACGCTCGCTCAGCTCTGCCTCAGCGGTACCTGCAAACGGATTGAATATGCCTGCCATGTTGTTTTCCTGATACTGGTTTTGTGTTTTGGGTTATGTGCCGCCTATTCTGGCGGCTGTGACTCTGCGAAGCGCAGGTCTTCTTTTCCGGTGACCTGTGCTTCCTCGATAGTTGACATTGTTACGTCTGCCAACAAGAGCTTTTGGGGTTGTCCTAACGTGTCTAGCTGGTATTTGGCATCCGCCATCGACTGGTAGAAGTGTTTCAGGTGCTCAATGCACCCCACCAGCACGTCAAACCCTACCTCATCTGCCTGCTGTCCGTCTCTGTGTGTCCTTCCGATGACTTGCTCCCACTGCAGGGCGTTCGGCATCACGCTGGTAATCAGATTCTCGTTCCACGCCTGAAGGTTTCGTCCCTCGCTGTTGGACCCGATACTCGCAATGAGAGGTGTGCCCGGCTTGTGATCGTCGATGAACCGCTTTCTAGCGTCGAGCCCCTGTCTCCCATAATACGGGATACCATAGAGCTCTTCCATCTTCTTGCCGACTTCAACGTGCTCAACCCAGATTATCCCGCCGTTCTTGACCGCCCAGTCCTTGCACTGGTACAGAACGGATTCGGTAAGCCAGACAGTTTCTGTCTTGGGCTTGAAGGTGGGTTCTATGTCCTTCCACGCAGCGAGCGTGTCTTGCCCGTCTATCCTGCCATCCCGTATGGCGTTCGCGATCATGAGCGGCGAATCAAGCCCTTCCTTGTGCTTGGAAAGAACCTGCCTCACCAGACGGTTCCAGTTCTTTCTTGCCTCCATCCAGTCCTTCGGAGGAGCCGGGTTCCACCGGTAGTAAAACCCCAGGGCTAGCTGCTTGGCCGCCCGATATATCTCAACTGGATCTGAAAAATCTACCCCGTCAGGTCTCGACCACTCTTTTCTAAGGGTATAAAAAGCCCCCAGTATGACAACCACATCAATGATACGAAGCTCTTGAATCGTCAAGCTCGCGTCAATGTCTGACGAAGGGGTTATGACTACCCCAGGGGTTTCAGAAAGTCTTCGCTGGAACCCTCGACGCACGGAAGACAGGGCTTCGCTTTTGCTCCTCGCGGCACTCTGCAGCTCTTCCTTGTTACAGAACCGGAGCAACGCTCCAGGATTCTTGCGCCTGCCGTCAATGACTTTCTCATCGAGAGCTAGTGCCCATTCCTCCACTTCGGTGTATGTCGAGGGGATGGGCCTATCATTTTTGTGGGTCCACTTCAGTAGGTGGGCATAGTCGTTTAGGCTGCGCTTCGTGATTGTGCCAGAAAGCGCAACGAAAACAGTTTCAGGGTTTGCATCCATGTACCGAATCACACGACGAGTGACCGCGGCATCCCGGTTCTTCAACTTGTGTACCTCGTCCGCGATGATGAGGTCTGGCGCCATCTCTACCAGGAATAGCTCTCCTGAAAGACGAGATAGCTTCTCATAGGACTGTATCTTTAGGTGCTCGGGGATCAGCCAGTGCTTGTACAGTTGGGCGGCATCCCGCTGAGTTTTCTTGATGAGCTTCGCGGGGACGAGCAGAAGCGGGCGCTGCGCATCAAGGACAGTCGCGGCCAAGAGTGATATCAACGTCTTGCCCGCGCCTACTCGAGCCGGGCTAAAAATGCCCTGGTGTTTTCCTTCTGCCTTCGCGACAGATAGGTCCCGAAGAGCCTCCGCCTGCACCGGGCGGAGGCTCATGGTTCCTGTGTTCGTCTTGAGAATTGCAGTCATCTCTGATGCGAGCCAGACGAGGTCTACCTGTTCGTCGTTCTTTCGTGGCAGCTTCAGAATACGCTGAATCTCGGGGGTATCTCGAACTACACCCCCTGCCAGACGGCTCCTCGGTCGCAGCAGGTTCTCCTTGATGCCCGCCTCGAAAGCCTCTTTCATCCGAGCTTCTCGGGCCTGCTGCATCTTCGCCGCGATGGCCTCAAGCTTGGCCCTATTCTGGCTATAAGAGGGGGCATGCTTGAGTTCATCTAGGCTAAACATACGGCCTCACTTTCCGAACAAACGATCAACGAACCGACGCATCATTTTCTCAATGATTGCATCCATGAGCGCTTCGGCCTGGGCTTCGCTCAGCCCCGGGAAGACCCCCGATGCCCTGACCTGCTCAGGTGCGAGTTCCAAGCTGCCCACGGGTGCCGCAACGGGTGCCGGCGCCGCAACGGGTGCCGGCGTCGCAACGGGTGCCGGTGCCGCAACGGGTGCCGGTGCCGCAACGGGTGCCGGTGCCGCAACGGGTGCCGGTGCCGCAACGGGTGCCGGTGCCGCAACGGGTGCCGGCGCCGCAACGGGTGCCGGTGCCGCCACGGGTGCCGGTGCCTCGACAGGGGCCGCAACGGGTGCAGGTGCCGCAGACGCCTTTTTTATCTTCCTCACCCTGTTTAGTTTCTCCACAGGACTAGGCGCGGCAGGAACTGCCGGCGCTGCCGGCGCAGAAACGAATGCCGGCAAAGTATCCCCTGCGTTGACCTGGCCGGGGGATACCAAGGGAGAAGCCGCCACGAGTGCCGGTGCCGCCACGGGTGCCGGTGCCGCCACGGGTGCCGGTGCCGCCACGGGTGCCGCCACGGGTGCCGCCACGGGTGCCGGTACCGCCACGGGTGCCGGTGCAGTCGCCTCCCCCCTCTCCACCCGCCTTCTTTCTGCCATCTGCCTCAACGCACTCAGACTAGATATCGACATTTTTCCTTCCTTTCCTTCTGGTGTATGTAACAGCCCATTCTCCGCCCGATTTCTCTCCCGGAAATCCGAGAAAAAGGCCTTCATTTGCTCTTTCGGATTCAACTGACACATCTCGCGAAAGCAACATCCTCCAAACTTGTCGCAAGCTTCCGCTTTGAATGGGTATTCCTTAGCGCTACTGTACATGCCGAGCATTCTCAGCATTTCATGCCCAACGCGGAGCACCTTCTCGTTCGTGATTTCGACCGCTTGAACGACCGGCATCGAGACGCGTGTTTTCTTCGTGGCGAAGTTGCTCGTGTCTACGTAGTTCCACTCGAGGTCAACGACATCGCTGCGAGTCACCCGGTTTGCGTGCAATGCGTAGCAAGCCGCTTGAGTGTCTACGAGCAGCGCCGCCTCGTCCTTGGCCCAGTGCAAAGCACTGGTGGTCTTGTGGTCTCCAATCAAAGGCACCGGAAGGTCCAACCGCTGCCAGTCTATCCGGCCACGCACCCGGACCTTCTCGTCCAGCCAAAAGTCGAACGAGGTCTCAATCTCTAGCCCAGGAGTCTTGGGTGCAGGCAGCTGCTTGATCAGCGCAAACGCCGCCTTCCCCTCCCGTTGTGTCACATCCGGCGCCGACGCGTTCAACAACCAGTTTTCCAGCAAGGTATGGACATTCTGTCCGAATTGCGCCGCAGGTGAGCTTGGGCTCCTAAGCCCGTCCACCTTCTGAAATGCCCACTTTCGAGGACAATCAGAAAAAGTCTCTGACTGGCTAACTGATGTATTGACAGTTTGCATTGCACAAGCACTCCGACTTGTTTAGATTGTAAACAGATAACTACCCAAGGCGGATAGCCTTCTCGGGAACTCGAACCTCGAATCTTGAGCTTGAAACGGCGCTGGGCGCCTTGCTTGTGCTTGAATGCGTATACTATAGCTCCTGGCTTTCCAGGTGCAAGTACTTTCTTAGGTCTCTTCGGTCAAAGTGTCCTTTTCGAGGGCCTTCAACACGTCCTGGCTGTGCCAGTTGTCCTCCAGCCACTTCTCGAACAAGTCCAGCCGCAGGTTGCGGTAGTACACGGCTTCGTTCCCAATGCTTCCTACGGACTTGGAACGAGGGCCTCGGCGAGCCTCCGTAATAGACTCAAACGCGATCTTCAAGTCATCCCTGGGAATCTTATGGTCGCCCGGCAGGTAGCGGTCCCACATATCGTGAAACGCCAACTGCGTCAGACACAGCTTCCTGTTTTGGATCTTGATCTTGTTCCTCAACCCGGAGAACGCTGTCCGTGGCTTTCGCTTGTCTAGCGTATCCAGCAAGAAGTTGTAGATCCAAAGCATCAAGAGACTATTAGGTCCACCCGATATCGCGATCTCCTGCATTAGGAATTCGTCGGGCTTCGTCCCGAATCGAGCTCTCTCCGCGAAAGCCCATTTGTGCTTGAGATACTTCGCGTGCTGCAGGAACTCCTGATTCTCTTTGGCTTGCTGTATTCTACTGGACCCGGCACTAACCAAGAAATCTGCAGCCGACTTTGATACCCTCACTCGGAAACACCTATCCGCTAGCGCCTCCATATCATCGTTCGTCAACGCCTCTTTCTGGATGCCCAGCAACGAACGGGCATTGTTCGCGCCGACCACGAATCGGTAGCACCCGGAAATCTCCGCCAATGACATATGCTTTCGGTTGAATGTGTGCTTCCTCTTACTAATTATTGATCGAAACTGTGCTGTCTTGTCCGCAGGGAAGTGCTCGTCAAAGAACACGACGGGGGTTTCCAGCAAAGCGCTTCCCGGAAAAGCACCGAAAGCGACATCGGGAGTCGCGTAAGAAGTACCCCAACAATACGCCAACATCTCAGCAAACAGTGACTTTCCTGTACCCTTAGGCCCGAGCAGCAACAGCATTGAAAGCGGGTGCTCAAGGTCTATGCTCCACCCTATCCACTGCTCTAGTTGCTTGAGTTTCTCAGGACCCTCTTCCTCGCAAAGCGCCTCCAGCCATCTCCCTATGAACTCACTCTTCTCTGTAGGAGCATCCTTCAAGGACATTGCCGGCAGCACGAGAGTGTTTACGCGATGTCCGTCCGGCTTTAGGTATTTGGGAGTAGTCGCAAACATAGACAATTCTATGTCGGCATCGACTCTGCCGTATTCTTCCGTCAAGTCTATTATGTTCTTTCTGACTATCATGCCCCGCTGGTCTGTCTTGTGCAATTCCAACCCTAGGGCTTCTTTCATAGACCCCAGAACTTTATGCACAGATACATCAACGGTTCTGTCTAGTAGTTCCCTATATGACATAACAAACGGGGAATACACATAGAAGCTTGTTTGACTGTTTACAATCAGCAGCCGCTTCAACACCCCTCGAGAAAACCCCATACGGGCTGCTTGTTCGTCCATTTGCTCTTGGGTGAATGTGGTATCCCCCAAGAACCCTAGAACGTCATCCGCTACCTTCTTCTCTTGCTCCTCGAGAACTCCCCCCTCTTCCTGCTTCCTTCGCGCTAACTGTTGCGCCCCTCGAAGCAGGTCGAGCACCTCTTTCGCCTCTGTCGGCTTGCTCGCCTTGTCTTCCTTCTCTTGATTCACCCGTATCAACAGGACCTTCAAGAAGGCGTCGAATATCTCCTCGGGAGTCCGGTCTATGAAGTACTCCCCCAGCGCCAAAGTAAGCGGCAACCAGAACCCGTTGTGACGATGCCCCTCCTCCGGCAGGCGCATCCGCGTCTCTTTCCCGGCACGGATATCCTTCAACCACGCGGCACAGGCCGCTGAAAAGTACTCCTCCTGCCTGTCTCCGCTCCCGCTCTTCTTCGTTAGCTTAGAGATGAGCCCCTTCAGGTGCTCTCGCATCAACGGAACGTCACTAAACTGGGTTTCCTTTGGAGCGGCCCCAGGAACGGGACCTGGAGCGGCTCCCGGCACGACCGCAGGAACGACCGCCGCGCTCTTCCCTACGTCCTTCAGGTCGTCCACATCGAGCGCCAACCCGTGATTGTAAATGACGATATCATGCTCCCACATCCCATCGGCCCCCGCGGGATACGACAAGTAGGGCATATAGTAGATTCGTCCTACGTTCTTGCAGGCCGCATCCGCGACGCTCCCCCCGGACAACTGCCCGAAGGTCTCGTACAGCGAAGCCCACACGACATCCCACTCTTTCGGCTCGACCGCCCGGTTGAAGGGGACCACTAGCCGGAGCTTGTACACGCCCTTCTGCTCAATAGATTGCCGGTTGCTCCAGGTCGTGTACATCAGCGACTCAAGCCGCAGATCCTCCAGGAGACCCATCAACTCGGAGATATCCGCGAGACTGATCGCGTCGAAGTCGAGTACTCCGAAGTACACCGCGAGAACGTTCTCCCCCGACCGCCGCTTGTCCTCTCCCTTCTTGAACACCCCCGGAAAGAAACAAGGAATGTCCTTCTTTTCCCGCACTTTCTCGTCATACCGATGCTGGAACAGCTCCGAAAACGCTCGAATGTCCAGAAATTCCTCGGTGACTGAGGTCAAATCCGAGGTGATATGAGGGAAAAGTGTTACCTTCACGGGACACCTGTGGCTTCTACTTTGAGGTTGTGCCTAGAAGCATATCGCAACAGGAAGCGCTGGCAAGGATTATCCGGCGCGACATCCCGAAGTAACGGAAATCACTCTAGATTGCTTCTGCCCGGCCGGCAGCGGTAGTCTCTCCTCGGTGCGTGGGAGGCTATCCGGCCCACGGGCCGGCGCTACTCAAACCTTCGGTCTGGTACCGGCTGGCCGACGTACCAGCACTCGATTCCGTTGGGATACGGGATAGGTGCTAGATGGATCAGCCCCTCTCCCGCCACCTCCGGAGGAGCACCTAGGTGCATAGATATTGCAAACAGAATCAGAAACAATGGGTCGTTTTCAATTCTCTTTCTTCGGGCGTCAGGTCCAGGAAACCTAATATTCAGACCTTCCACAATCTTTGGGTCTCTCCATGGCATGGTATGCCAGCGAGGGTTTTGCCATAAAACTCCGTACTGCTCAGGCCTAAATATGGGCGGTTCCGAATAGTACTTGCAGAGTATTTTTTCTAGTGTTGGGTAGTCGATGTCCAGTGCGGGAGGGCATATGTTGGCCTTGTTTTCGTTCCACTCTTTCACTGTTTCTATAGCAATCTCTACCCCTCTGCGTAGAAGGGCGGGCGTCGGATAGTAAGGTTGAAGGGTAGAACTCCCATTCTTCTTTACGGTCTGTGGCTCTTGCTTCTTCTCCTGTCGCTTCTCCTGCTGCTTCTCCTCTTTCTTGGCCTTCTTCTCCTCTTTCTTAGCCCTCTTCTCCGCCTCCTCTCTCATGGCGGCTCTCTTCTGGGCCGTCATTTCCCTCAGGCGGTCGATCATCTTGTGAGGGGGCGGCTGTACCTCTTCTTCCTGCTTCCGGCGCGCATCCCTCGGCGCTGTCTTCGCCTGCTTCAGCTCGGCCTGTAGCGTCTCAGGCCACGCGGAAGGCTCGGGGAATGCCTCTCCCTCGTCCCGGAGCGCGAACGCCTGCTGCGACAGCGCAAACAGCCGCTGGTCCAGCTCGAGCTTGTCTAAAGCCTTCTCGAGCAGCACTTGCGGCAGGTCTTCCTCAGCACACCCGAGCTGCTGTGTTAGCAGCGGAATCATAGCTTCGTCGTGCTCGGACAGAACAAGCAGGCACTCTTGAACACGAGGCATAGACTACTCAGACCACAGGAACCCGCGCTAGGCAACTTCAACGACGGGGGGTGCCTTCTGCTGCGGGAATCGTGGCTTTCTTCTGGAAAAGACCCCGGAAACCTCGGAGAAGGAGGGGGTTCTTCTCGAAAACCCCTCAAAAACCCCGTGTTTTCGTTTCAGGCAAGCCACGCTCCCTCGCGTCGTCAAGCGACGTAGCGTAGCTTGCCTGAAATCGAAAAAAAAATCAATATTTTTTCCGCTACCCCAAGGCAAATTTGGGTAGATTGTTTAGATTTGTAAGGTGCGCGCCTCGTTCAAGTGGGCGCCCACTTCCGCTCCGAGGGGGTCCGGAGGGCACTAAGTGTACTTAGCGGGGGGTCTCCTGGCGCCTCTGCAGACGCTGCTCAGCCATCGGTGGCGACCCCCTCGAAGTAGCCCACCCGAGGTAGGGCCCGTCGAAGGCCCGTCGAAGGCCCGTCGAAGGCCCGTCGAAGGCCCGTCGAAGGCCCGTCGAAGGCCCGCCAAGGGCTTTTCTGGCGCCTTTCCGTCTCTCCCTCCACCTCTCCCCTCCCCCTCTCCACAGATAGAGAAGAGAAGCCCCCCGGGAGGCGGCGATGCCTCTGTGATCTGCGGGGGGCAGGCTATGCCCGCAGGGGAAGGAGATGCTTCAATCGCCTCCGAGCACCTGAAGTTCTACAGCGGTTTTCCTGCTGTTTCGTGACTTTCCCCTCGCAAGACCCCCCAGAAACGCCAATAAAAAAGGGTGTTTTCCGTCGAAAACACCCTAAAAACCCACATTTTTTGTTTCAGGCAAGCTAGCCAAAGGCTAGCTTGCCTGAAATGAAAAAAGAAAGCAAGTTTTTCCCGAGGGGGTGCCCCGTTTTAGTCAATCGGGACTTCCGGCGAAGAAACCAGCATGTTTTGTGCTGTTCCCGCAGTATCGAGGAAGAGAAGTTCATGTATTCTTGCAGCATATGAAGTGTTTTCTCCGTTACACCCCAGTTATATCGAACATTCGGGCTGATTTTCAAGAAGCATGCCAGAAAAAGGGTGGGGGGCTAATTAGGTCGAGTTAGAGGGTAATTAGGACGGCAGGAACGACAGAACTGGAAAAGTCAAGAAAGCGACGTCGATTTTTCCGAGGGAACCCCAACCGATTGAAATCATTGAAGACTACATATAGGAGAAGGTGGGATACGATGATAGGTTTACCGATGTTTCCCTACATCGTCTCTACCGTGTTTCTTATTTCCCCCCTCTTCTATTTTTATAGAGAAAGAAAATTTTTTCTGGAGACAATGTAGGCAAGAGCCCCCTGTCATTCTGGTTCTAGGGGCCCCTAGACCTCTTGAAGATGTTATATTTGATGTTGTATAAATATGACATGTACAATATTGCTCTTTGAGGAAGGGGGGCGGGGGGAGGGGAGGTGGAGGAGGGGTGGGTACTAAAAATAAAAATGATTTTACTAAAAAGAACAAGGAGGCGGAATTAGGGGGAGCCCCCTGCCCTCCGGCCCCCGTATAGCCTACCCAGGGGAGGGGGTGCCCCCGGGCCCGGCCCAAGGGACCTTCGAGGCATCGCCGAGGGCTCGCGGCCCCCAGCCACGAAAACCCCCCCATCCAGCCGGGAGGTCGCCTCGAAAACCCGTCAGTTTTCGCAAAAAGTGCTCGGAAGTGTGAATTCGTCTTGCTTTGCCTTGCGGATTCGCTAAGCTCCCAAAGTTCGCTCGAAGGCGCGTTTGCCAACGTTCCGCAACTGGCGAAAACACCGACTATTCAGATATTTTGAGTGTTGTACTCGGGTTTTTCCAGTTGCCGTTGCCGCGCCCCTCGAATTTCTGGACCTTATCCCGCTAGGTGCGTAGTATCCGGGGCATGCCTGGCAGGATACCTGCAAAAAAGCCGCGAAAGTCGCGCAGCGAGCGCTGCATTCGATGTGCTCGATGTCGCGTGGAGTTGCTGTTCGAGCCCTCGGAAGTCGAGGTTTTCCCGGACGGGTTGTGTTACGTGACCTGCCCGAAGTCGCGATGTCGCGCCGCTACCTACGTCGGCACCCCCGATGTGTTGGGGAGTCGGCAGGAGGCCCCGAGGATGCCCAGCGCTCTGCACAGACCGAGGCAGGATGCGTTTTCGCCCCTGAGGGCACCCCAGGTAGCCCCTCGTCCCATCGGCGCATCCTGGAGGCAGCCATGAGGCTTGGCGGGGTGTTGGATATCGCCAACGATTCCTCGAGGGGTCGAACGGGTCGAGGTCCCTCGAAGTACCTCCCGAAGTGCCCCGAGGCGCCGCTTCCCTCGAGCCAGGATTCGTTTTTGCCCTTGGTGGCACCCCCTGTAGCCTTCCGTCGCCTCGACGCATCCTGGGGGCAGCCATGAGCTCCGACGCAGAGATTCGCGAAGCTGCGCTCCGGCTCATCGCTGGGGGGATGGACCCCTTCCGCGCCGCCGTGGAGGCCGCGAGGCAGGTGACGCAGCAGCAGGGGGAGCAGGCAGCCGCTTACCGAAGCATGGTGGAGTCTGAGGAAAGGGATCCTACGGGGCTTTACTCGCACGGAGGGATGTCCGCGGGGGGAATCTTCGGGGAAGGTGTCGTAGCTTTACCCGACCATGACACGGCTGCTCGGTCTCGCGGAGTGCAGACCCGCGCCCAAATGGCAGGGGTCGAACAGTCGGCCATGATGATGCAAATGTTGTCGATTCAGCAGCAAATGCAGCAACAAGCCCTGTTGATGCAGAGACAGCGAGACATGCTGGCAGCCGCCCAGGAGCGGGTCAGGCTGCTCGAGCAGAGCGTCTCGAAAGAGTCGCACGACGACCCATGGGAGCATCCCGAAAAGGCTCGTCGGAAGCGTCGCAGATAGACCCAATACACGACAGGTGAGACAATATGTTGGAGTGGGGAGTCCCCATAACTCTGTCTATAATATGTGTCATTATGTACCTATGGGCCAGGCACGAAAGGGGATGTTACAATAACCTCGTTATGTCCTGGCAAGAGGAGAAAAAGCTTCGTCAGGAGGAGACAGAAGCCAGGATGGCCGCAGAAAGAGGGCTTTCGGCGCTGCACAACGGGCTTGCGAAGAACGAGCGGTTGCTCGTCGCCCAGGCGAGGGTGCATGACCACCTAGTGAAAGAGAAAGACGAACTCTGGGCCCAGTATCAGACCACCGTTTCACAACTCGCCAACGGGCAATCGCTACTGTCACAACAGGTTAGACACCTTTTGCGAGCCTATAATGGGTATCGGAAACAGCACGGAGACGAGCCAGTCAAACTAGACCCATTCATCGAACAAGTTTTGGACAAGGAAGAATAGAATGGAAGACGCAGAAGAAGAGTTCGAGGAGTCCGGGTTAGGGGATGATAGCGCGGACCCGGAAGAAGGTATACTGGCGTCGCCTTCGGACGAGCCTCACGTACATGATGCCTTCGATGACATGGTCGGAGGGATGGTCATTCCTGAAACCACCCACATGACGGGGGAGGACGGGATACCGAAGCCGATAGACCACGGAATTGAACAGGCCTTGGAGCTCGCACTGCATCCAGACACTCTAGTGTGCATGGGCACGGAGAGTCGTCAGGTGTGCCGTTACTATGTGAGGCAGATGCTATCGCTCGGGAATAACCCGGAGCATCAGCAGGTGCATAGGCTCTGCATGATGCGACAGGGAGCAAGCGGGGCATTCGTGGATGTTTCGGGAGGGGTTTGGGCTTGTGATCTTCGGGATCCTCCCGACAAGAAGAGCCAGAATAAGCTGGACGTTTTCGACGCTCGGAAGATGGCGGAGGGGCAAGAAAGGTCCTCTCGGTCTGTGTTTCGCAAGTAGTGTGCAGAGTAGAAAGGACCGGTTATGGCAGAAGACATGGTGAAGTCGATCATTGAAGGGAAGAAGGGCGAGGAAGAGGTACTCGAGGGGGACGAAGCTCTCGCCGAGCTGATGTCGGAGTACGGCAATCTGATCCTGCGCGGCGACAAGCTGAAGGACTCCTTCAACCTGGCGGCCACGCGAGCAGAGAGCAGTGGCAACGCCGCGATGGTGCCGATTCTTCGGGCTATCGCCAATGAACTAGTCCCCCTGTTGCAGGATACCATTGACGTTAGCCGGTACTCCTTCGCCGCAGTGGTCGGGCTCGACAGCGAGGAGGAAGAGGCGGAAGAGGGTGAGAGCGAGGAGGACGAAGGAGGTGCCATCAGCAACACGGCGGCGGAGGCCATTTACCGCGTGGTGAGGCTCACCCGGAGCTTCCTCGAGGGGCTCATGCTGTCGGGGCTTCTGGCGAAGAAGCCGAAGGCGAAAGCGGCTGCCGACAACCTCCTAGCTATGCTGAAGGGGCTGGAGCTCCAAGGAGCAGCGGACGGTTTCCTGCCCGATTCACAGGAAACTAAGATGCTTGGGGACGTGAAAGATTCGTTCAAGTAAGGGGTATTATGCAGAGCGAAGAGTTCCTTCGCAGAGAGGGGGAGTTGTATGGCATAAGTCCGGATGACTATGTCAAACTGAGCCCCGTTCTGCGGGTGTCGGCGAAAAGTAAGTGGATGCGAGAGCGCCGGAAGGAGGCGCAGAGCAAAGGCATCGACGAGGAGACCTTTCTCGAAGCCTCGCAGCGGGAGATTCTGAGCACCTTGCGGAGCGAGTTCCCGGGGGAGCCCCCGGGGCCCTCGCCTGGGGGCTTGGGGTCGAGCTCGGCACCCCACCAGGAGCAGAATGCCGTCCCTCGGATTCCTGGTAGCTCGGGGAGCCCCGGCAATGAGGGGCGCGGCCCCATGGGGGTCGTCCCCATCTTGCCGGCGGTGATGGCTCGCCGAGTGAATTCGGGGGCACCGGACCTCGTTGGAGACCGAGCCCCTCGAACCCTGTCCGATATCTACGCTCGCTGGCCCGTCGGTAAGCAAGAAGGATATTACCTTCGAGTGGAGCGCACCCAGCCCCGGTTCTTCCAGAATGTACCTTGTGCCGGGTACGTGGGGGACATCAGTGTAGAGATGACGGAGAGGGAATTCGGTTCGTACTTCGGCGGCAGAGAGTATGTCATCGAGGTTTACGGACCAGACCCTAGGAAGCAGGACGTGCAGGGAGCACCTGTCATAAAAAGGCTGTCAGACCCAATAAAACTGTCAGTCCCTGTCTTGCCCCCCAACATGTTCGCAGGAAGCGTCAGCAGTAAGGCAGAATCACCTCAAAGTTCGGGAGAGAATATGTATCCGCAACACATGTACCCAGGGGCGATAGCTCCTCCCCCCTCGCAGGCCGACGTCCAGATGCATCGAACCACACTCGAGGTGGTCGGAAACATGTTGCAGAAGCAACAGGAAAGGGAGGCCCGGTTCAATCGGGAGCAAGGGGACGTCACGGGCAACGTCCTGAAGATTGTTTCCGAGGCAGGCAAGGACCAGCTGTCACTCGCGAAGGAGCAGCTGGCGGCGGAGCGAGAGGAGCGAAGGAGGCTCGAGGAGAAGCTATCGAGTGCGACGAACCCGACGGTGGACCTCGTCAGGGCGTTTGCACCGAACAAAGATGCGGCGCTCGAACAAATGAAGTCCACCTACGAGTCCCAGATAGCAAACAATGAGCGGCTGTATGCTTCGATGCGAGAGACGGCGGAGCAGCGGCACCGAGAGGAGCTTCGGCGGTCCGACGAGCGGTTCCTCGAGATCAAGTCAAGGTATGACTCGGATATCGGGAACGTGAGGGCAGAGGCTGAGAAGCAGCAGAACGCGCTGCGAGACCAGTTTGCACGAGATATAGAGAACGCGAGGAGGGACTACGAGTCTCGGGAGAGGTCGTTGCGGGAGGAGCTACGGGACGCGCGGTCGGAGCTGCGCCTCGACGCGGACAAGCGAATCGCGGAGCTTCGGCAGGCGAGCGAGGAGAAGCAGCGCGACATAGAGAAGGCCTTCGAGCGGGAGCTCCGCGCCGTCAGAGAATCCAACGAGACGAGGCTACATGTCACGGACCAGACCCGTCAGACGGAGATAGCGATACTTCGTGAGAAGCTCGCAGAGCGAGAGCAGGAGATTGCCAAGCTACAGCTGGAGGTCGAGAAGCTCGGGGATCCTGTGGAGCAGATCCAGGCCATGGAAGCAAAGGCCCAGGCGCTGGGGTATACGAAGAGCGACCCTAGCGCGCCGAGCGGGCCATGGGAGCACCTGGCTGCTTCCGTCGGAGCGGGCGTGGGGCAAATGTTGGGGTCGGTGGGGGAGTGGGGTCCTTCTATCCTCGAGCGGATGCAGGCCGGCGCGGCGCAACGGCAGCAAATGGCGCTGCAGCAGCAAGCCTTGATGATCCAGGCGCAGCAAATGAAACAGCTCCCGGGGAACTCTGGGCCTAGCGGGCCGGGTCCCGGGCCCAGCGGTCCCCAGGAAGCGAATGGGCGGATACCTCCCCCCAAACGTCGCCCGGTAGTGTGGGCGACCGAGAATCAGGCGCTCCCTGCGACCCCCTCGAAGGAAGCACCTCCGCTCGGGGTGACGTCGGCGCAGGGGCTGGTGAAGGTCGAAGAAGGCGCGGCGGAAGGCCCCCTTGAGGGTGCTGAGGGCATGCCAGCACCGGAAGCACCCCCCGTAGCGGAGACCGAGGCACCGGCCGCACCCGCAGCCGAGGCCCCCCAGATGGGCGGCATTGAACTTCCCCCCGAGGAAGAGCTCGCTCAAATGATGCCAGAAATGCCCGCTAAAATGAAGGCGTCGTTCACAATGCAGCATGTTTTCGGCTTTATGTTGGCTGTCGAAGACCAGATGAAGGTGGCGTTGCCGCCGGCCACCTTTCTCGAGCATTTCGCCGCCAAGTACCCCGCCCAGGCGCGAGCCGCGTACGAGGTCGGGTTTGATACGTTTGATGCCTACATCCAATCAATCCCCAGTCTCGAAGGCTCCATGATCGCTAGTCGTGGGGGGCAGCAGTGGCTTGAGAAGCTGTGGGCGGCGATGGCGAAGAAGTTCGCGTGAGGCTACTTCACACTTTCTTATAGGGTTTTCGGGGTGCTTCGGCACCCCGAGCTTTTTCTGGCACCTGAACGCGAGAGGGGATCTTGACAAGGAGGGGCCCCTTGGAGAACAGCAGGATCTCTGGTATGATGCTGCCTGCGAGTGTCCGAGCCCTTGCCGGTGGATTCCTATGCTCGCAGCCCAAACAATCAAGAACCCCAGCTATCAGCTGTCTGGCTTCAGCGGGGCCCGAGATACGCTGAGAGCCATGGTGGAAGCGGCTCAGGGGGCCTACGGGGAGCGTAGTGCGCTGGTCCGTCGGGCTACAGAGGAAGCCATCGGCAGGCTTGCGCCGAAGGCCTACGGGCCGGAGATCCTCGCGGTCGGCTACTGGGTGACGAAAAACGTCATCTACGTGAACGATCCTCTGCACGTCGAACTCCTGAAAACTCCCGAGAGGCTTGTTCGAGAGGTGCGGGAGCAGGGATTTGCCAGAGGGGATTGCGACGACATAGCTTGTTTGACAGGCACGATGGCATTGCAGCTCGGCCGGCAGGCACAGTTCGTTGTGGTGGGGTTTAGCGGACCCGGGGATTTTAGTCACGTATTCTGCCGGGTGAAACTACCCAAGACAGAGCAGTGGATAGTGATTGACCCTGTGGCAGGGTCTAATATCCGGTCCATGTTGGGGAGAGTGCGAACCTACCAGTTGTGGAGTTTGGACGAGTTGCCTAACACGGGTCCGTTGATGGAGAGATAAATGCGAAAGACACTAGAAGCGGATTCCGCAGGCATTTTCCGGCGTCCTTCAAGTCCTGAGGTGGCGCCGACGGCGTTTTCCTTGGGCGCTACAATCGCCATTCCGACCATTGCCCCTAAGAAGGTCATCAGCCGGTATGGGTATGATTACGCGTCAGCTAATCTACCCTACGCTCCGGACCCTCAGGACGATTGTTCAGCAGGGGGAACTCGGCCTTGCAACTGCAAGTCTGCGGCGCTTTCGCAGCAGATAGTTGAGCAAGGGCTTTGCACTTCCTCGAAGCGGGTATCCATCAAGGGAGTAGGGGCAACGGGGCCTGGTGGGGAATCCCTGTTTCCGTGGCCAGGGAAGCAGTTCCGGACCATTCAGGACATTCAAGCCGCGAACCTCAATCCGTGCGAAGTATTGCTGTTGCCGACGTGCCCTGAGTGCGCGGCGGGCACTACGCTGACCCGGACGGGGGAGCAGGGGTACTGCGCCAAACCTGTAGTTATCGTGCAGCAGCACGGGGGACCGCAGCCGCCTTCGACGATATACGCCCCGCAGCCCCCCTCGACGATATACGCGTCGCAGCCTCCTTCGACGATATACATGCCGAAGCCGCCCGTGGTTACGACAGAGCCTCCGAAGAAGACAACGACGCCCGAGCCACCTAAGAAGGAAGAGGCGGCTTCCGGTGGCAGCTTCTTTACGGGGGCCTGGTGGATATTGTTGCTCGCCGCGGCGGGGGGCGGGTACTACCTGTACACCCAGAGCTCCAAGAAGCCAGCGGGGAAGAAGTGATGCAGCGCATTTACAACCCGGAATACTACCGGAGGCGCAGTGTGGGCGAGGACCTCCCTCGGTTGAGCGCGGTTGCGCCCGAGGCAGGGCCCATCACCACTACCACGTATGATAGCTCGGCGATGCCGGAAGCGGGCAAGGACGGCTGGGTGCTCATGACGCAGAAGGATGGCAGCCAGATGTTGGTACGGCCATTCGTGCCTGTGACGCCCGCGGTACCCGGAACGCCAGCGACACCCAGGACGCCAGCGGCACCTGGAACGCCAGCGGCATCCACAACTTCCAACACTATGCTTTACGCAGGTATCGCGGCGGCTGCCGCAATAGGGCTATACTTCCTCGTGAGGGCAAGCAAATGATTCGACAGTTCCCAAGTTATCCCCAAGGAATCCACCGGGAGGTTGGTATCAAGGTGGCGCCCTACGACCACGCGCCGCCAGCACTCCGCCCGGGCTCCATGAACCCGAAGTTTACCCGGTCGGTTCGAGGGCGGCAGCTGGCCGGTTCTCCGGATGGAATCGGGGACATAGACAGCATCAATTCGGAAGGAATCGACACCTACCCGAATGAGCTGGACGTGCTTGCCGCGGCCGATGATGTTGCCGGCAACGGGGTATTCGACCCCAACCTGTCTCACGGGAACGTGCATCCTGACGCGGGGGTCTTCGCGGAGCACCTGAGCCTGCCTGGATACGTGGCCCGAGACCGGTTCTACGCGCCGAGCGAGGTCCTGGACATCACGACAGGGCAGCCGGTGGAATACGTCCCTGGGGGCGCGGTGGCCTTCCAGGAGGGGCAGTTGGAAACGCTCCAGCAGCTGCAAGAGCTCTATGCCACCCCTCCGGAATCGGAGTGGAGGCCGCAGCAGGCAGCTCGAGTGGATACGTGGATTCCCCAGGAGTTCTCGGAAGGCGTGAGCGGTTGCGGTTGCGCGCGGGGGACGGGGGCGGATCCGGTCACTCCTGCAGTTGCCCCCAAAGCGGAGGGTCTTCCTGTCTGGGCGTACGGGTTGATGGGCGTGGGCGCAGGGCTCGGGTTGATGTACCTCCTGAGCAAAGGCGGGAAGCGCTGATGACTTACCGAAGCCAGTATGATGAGGCGCCGGAGGGGGTTCCCAACCCGTACCGGCCCAGGGTCCACAACTGGAAGGGCGGCCCGTACAATGAGGGGTCGTTGTATCACGGGCCTAACTATACCGAGCCCATGTTTGGATTGCCGCGAGTGGCAAACCCGCTCTGGCAGTATGGTCCCCCCGGGGTCGCAGGAATAGGAGAGACAGACATGTACAGAGACGTGAATACTCGGGGCGGCAGCTTTAGTCCTCGAGGGTATGGTGGAGGTATCTTCAATACCAACTCAGCAATTGGGGCGGACATTCTCCCCATGCCCACGAGCACCGTCATTTGGGGCGTGCCAAACCCGGCATTTGGGCCAATCCAGGCCAAAATGAACAGTTTTCTTATCATGAGCGGTTTGCCTCAGATAAGGACGGACGGGGTTCTGGACGAGAGCTATTGCGCGGCGGGAAGGTCGCTTCTGGCGCTTCCCTCCTTGGTGAAGCCCGGCACTACGAAGTTTGATGACTTCGTTGCGACGCAGAACGAGGCGGAGAGGCCTATCGCGCTCGCCGCCGCGCTCCAGTGCGTTGCGAATGGGTATATCAAGCCTGATATGCTTCCGTGTGATGTGCCAGGAAGCAAGAACCCGAAGTGCGGGATACCTGTTCCACCAGTGGTTCCGCCCGTGGTGCCCCCGAGCGGTACTTGTCCCCCTGGGCAGATTCCGAATCCGCTCGTTCCCGGCCAATGCTTGACGATTCCGGTTGTGCCGCCCGTGGTGCCTCCAGTGGTGCCTCCCGTGGTGCCTCCAGTGGTGCCGCCCGTGGTGCCTCCAGTGGTGCCGCCCGTGCTTCCTCCAAGCGGTACTTGTCCCCCCGGAAAAGTCTTGGATGCGGCAGGGAAGTGCGTGACAGCACCTACTGCGAAGTGTCCTGACGGGACGATTTTTGACGCGAGCACCGGGCTATGCAAGAAGCCAGCGCCCGCGGTGGAGAAGAAGGCCGAAACCAGTTACCTGCCGTGGATTCTAGGAGGGGCTGCGGTTGTCGGGGTAGCTGCATTCGTCATCATGCAGAAGAAGGGCAAGGCTCGCTAATGGCATACCGGATAATGGGGGTAAGAGGCCTAGGGGCCGCGGTTCCCTCGTTCAACTATGACACATACCTAGGTGTGCAGCAGGCGTTGAACTACCTTGGGGTTACGGACGATGCTGGTTCTCGTTTGGCAGAGGACGGCACCATGGGGTCCCGCACGAGACAGGCACTCGTCACGTTCCAGAAAATGTACATGATAACGGCGGACGGCAGCTACGGCCCCGAGAGCAAGGCGACGTTGCAGAAGGCTGTGGCGGAGAAGGCCAACCCGCTCCCCACGCCTCCAGACGTGAAGCCTCCTTTACCGGATGTAAAGCCACCTTCACCGGACGTGAAGCCCTCCACATGCCCTTCAGGTCAGGTTCTGGATTCTTCCGGGAAGTGTGTAGCTGGTCCCGTCAAACCAGCTGTTCCTGCACAGTCTAGCAACACTATGCTGTACCTAGCAGGAGGAGCTGTTCTGTTGGGAGCAGTCGGGTATTTCATGTTCGTAAAGAAGTGAGAATAGACGTCATGTACAGAACCTACAACAGACCTCAACAGTACTTTGCCACCAATCGGATGTTTGGGCCGTACCTGCCCCCTTACCCCCTTCAAGGAGTAGGTGCAATCGGGCTAGGCACGGACTGCAGCGTCGCTAATACTAATCTGGCCGTATCCAAGTCGGCATACAATGCCGTGGCTACCGCTTGTAGTCAGGGAAGCGCGGACGATTGCATCAACCTGCCTTCGGTGAAGGCTACCATGGATGCAGCTCAGGCCGAGGTGGACACTTGCACGACACCGAAGAACCTGGACGTTCTTCCACCCCAGCCCAAGCCCCCAGAGCCGATTCCTCCTCAGCCGATTCCTCCTCAGCCGATTCCTCCTCAGCCGATTCCTCCTCAGCCGAAGCCCCCAGAGCCGCCCAAGCCCCAGCCTGCAGCGGCGAGTGGCACTAACTGGATGCTTTGGATCGGAATCGCGGCAGCAGCCGGCGTGGTGGGGATTCTCGCTTTCGGAAAGAAGAAAGGCTAATCATGGGAGCGCTACACGGACCTGTTGATACGCTGCGGAACAAGCTAGGGCTCCCTGCGGGCGCGGGATGGTCTGGTGTGTCGAGCGCTGTGCTGATTCCCGCACAGCAGAGAGCCGGGCTCCTGCCTACGGGCAGATTCGACCCTCAAACAGCGCTCGCTTTCGGGTACTACTCAGACGACCAGATACTACCTGCGGATCAGCTCGCGTACGTGCGCGGGGGGCCTCAGGTAGGGTCATTCAATCGGGACCTGGCTACCGCTAGTGCTCAGATCCCATGGTGGGCATGGACGGCGGCGGGAGTAGGGCTGGCGGGCATCGGAGTTTTCATCTACATGAAAAACCGCAAGAAGCAGGCAGCCCCCTCCAAGAAGGTGTGACATGGGCATCATAGAGACGCTGGCCGCACAGGTAGAACGTACGTTCACCGGCATCGACTGGGCTCCTTACCTCAAGAAGTACACTACCGTTGACGCGGCAGTGCTGAGCCGGGACTACGTTCAGGACTTGAAGGCGCTGTACGCTACGACACTCCCGATAGCAACAACCGTAGGGATAAATCAGGTAGCTTTGACAGTCGCGGATTATGGTGACTCGTACCAAAGTGTACAGAAGAGCATCGTTGATGCTTCTCCAGGGCTGTTTGAGGCGTTGCAGTGGAGGTGGACTACCACAAGTATTCCTGTAACGTTTTCTCCTAAGGCTTTGCGGGATTTTTTCATAGGTCAGTTCGCGTTGCTGAAGGCATCCAAGGAGATGCACGAGAACGGCATGATTTTCATGCTTGGGATGTCGTTGGCGGAGATAGGGGCGCATGCTGATAAGGTGGCCCGAGCGTACAGGACATTCCTATGGTTGTACGAGCAGGGCTATCTGGACCGGATGAAGACGGACTGGGACAAGTTAGCTCCAAATAAGTCTGCATCGGGGATAGGTTTCTTGCCAGTCGCTTGGTTGCCCCCTATGTATTGGGGGTTGGTTGTAATCAGTTTGGTAGGGGTTGCTATTATTTGTTATGGAGTTCTATCCAATAACGAGATGGCAAGGCGCCTGAAAGCGCAGCAAGACATTTGCGCCAAACTAATCGAAAGCAAGGATCCAACCGCACCCGCCACCTGCAAGGAAATGCTCGCTTTGCCGGCTAATTCCCCATTGGCCGCCCCTCAGAAGGTAGTAGAACAGACGGTGGCATCACTATCCACAGCGGCAACTGTCATTGGTGTTGTGTATTTGGGGACGTTGGTGTTGCCGAGTGTTTTGAGTTCCATTCAGTCGGTCTTCACTAAGAAAAGCAAGTGATAACTGTGTCATGATATATTCAAGGTGGAAGCCCTCCGGCGGGTATGATTACTTCCAGGTCAATCAGGAACTACCGATAGGAGACGACCCTCCACCTATGCATGTTCCCACTGCCGCAGGCAACATCGGAACGCCGGCCCAAGAATGTGGGTATCTGCTTCCTTCTGGGGCGGTCCAGATTGGTGCAGGTTCCGAGCCTCAAGGTCTGATCGCACCTACGTACTTCAAGTTTGCTCTCGGGGCTACCCCGGAAAAGCCAGAAGCATCGAAGGATTGGTCAACGAGCCCCCTTGTTTGGGGAGTCGCAGGCGCGGCAGCAGGGGGGTTAGTCGGATATATGTTGTGGGGGCGAAGATGACAAGCCGCACACAGGATACGAGAGAAGAAGCCGTCCGCTTGTTCGAGACCTTCACAGCTCGAGGGCATCGGCGAGAGACCGAGATGCCCTTCAGCTGGCCTGCGAAGGTGCAGCGGGTGGGCGTGGCGGTGGCGGAGCTCTACCGGTCGAACAAGTGGAAGAGCGACTTGGCAGACTACGAAGACTATAAGCATATCGCAGAAAGTCCTCACATTTGCTATGTGGTTCCCGGGTTTCTTCGGCAAAAAGACAGTCCTTCGACTTCGTTGAAAACCCACGGAGCAACCGTATCGGTGAGCCGAATCATAGGCTCACCAGCCCCACAGCACTTTGCAGTTCTGGCGCCGCTTCTCGGCATTCAGCTCCACCTTCAGGACGCACAAGGAAACCTTCTGCCCGAGGAGAAGGGGCTGTACGAGATAACGGTAGCGCACGCGCATCTAGGAGCAGCTCGTCCTGTGAGAGGTCGAGGAGCATTTCTCTTCGTCTACACGAAGGCAGGTATCCACATGATCATTGCCGGTAAGCAGCTGGACGTCCTCGCCGACGGAATCACAGGGTAGGGGCCGACATGACATATAGACACTACCAGATTAGAGGTCTAGGGGTCGAAGCTTCCGCCAGTCTTCCCCTTCCTGCGGGTCTGTCTCCCGGAGACATATCCGCGGCGGGCAGCAAAGCCTTTGACCCATCGAATGTATTCGGGGCCGCGCAGCAAGGGCTGTCCTCAATGGGAGGAGACCCTTCGACAATTATTCTTGGGTTTGTCAAGGACTTCAATAAGGCTGTTGATGCCGCACAGAGAGAAGAGTACGGGGTACTATTACAAGCGGCGGCCCCCGCAGTAGCGGACGGACTTTGCAGCATTCTAGGGATGCCCCCCGGACAATGCAGCGGTGCGGCAAGAACCATTGGAAATATCGCGTCGGACGTCATCGACGTTCTGAAGAGCATATTTGCTGGCACTGACTGGACCAAGTATCACTTGGACAGCTCCGTCAAGTGGCAACAGGCATCGGCAGTCGTGATAGGGCTGGCGAAGCTGGCAGCCATGAAGGAGAGAGCGGCTCTGGGGCTGCTTCTGAATATGTGGAAGGAAGGGGTGCGGCGGAAGTACTGCAGTGACAACTTCACGGCACTTGTGCCAACGGCAGAGATTGAAGCCATTTTCCTGAAGCATTATCGAGCGAACTCGTACCCGGACAAGGGGAAGAGAGAACTGCTCCCAACAGCCTGGGGTGGTCTGGCAAGAGATTATACCCACTTTGCCCAGTCTAATCAGAGGTTCTGCGTTCCTGGTGACCCTCACAGGGTGGAGCTGAACGCGAGGTTCCCGGGAAGCGCGCCTCCTGGGTATATGATACCTGACATCTGGATTGATAAGTCTACAATCTTAGACTTGAAAGACCCCTATGCCACGCTGCAGAAGTACGGCAACGTGCAAGGAGGTCATTGTAATCCAGAAAACTGGAACCCAGCCGCAATGCAGCCGCGCCCGTTCGAGGGTGAGAGGTACTTCCTGTACCTGAGCTGCATATATTACGCTACGTGTGCCAGTCATTCTCGTTGGGCCAACTTCATCCCCTGGTACACGAGCGACTTGAAGTCTCGTATCACCGACGTTGATATCGCTCTAGGGGAGTCAATGCCGGAGCTACCGGCGCTTGTGGATAGCTGGGCGAAGCGGATGAACCTTCGCACTTGCGCGAAGGAGGCAGAGTTCCAAGCGGCCTTGAGCAAAGAGCGAGAAGCCAAGCGGATAGCAGAGGGGAAGGCGGCGGATATTAGAATCGCTGCGGCAAAGGAAGTAGCGGCGAAGGAAGCAGCCGCGAAGGTGGCAGCCAGTTCCGGTTCTTGGACTCCTTGGCTCATCGGTGGAGCAGCTGTGTTAGGGCTGAGCTACTATTTTTACGCAAGAAAGCGGTGAATACATGTACGTGAAAGCGAGAGTACTAGGCGCGACAGAGGGCCCTACCCCCGAGCAGCAGCGGGCAGCGGCTGCCGCGTCCGCGGCGGCGTCCGCGGCAGTGCATGCGGAGGCTGCAAAGCACTACGCGGCGGAGGCCGCAGCCGGCAAGGCACTAGTGTGGGAGGCAGCGCCTCCAGCGACTTCAACGGCCCCTGCGGCCAGCAGTTCGACAACTACCTGGCTCATTGTCGGCGGGCTGGTTGTCGCGGCGGGAGCTTTCATGTACTTCCAAAGCCAGAAACGGTAGAAACCAGGCACGAGCTATTGCAGGTGGAAGGCAATTCCGGTAGTATGTCTTTCGCAAGTCTCGTTGCCGTAGCTGTTTCCGAGAGCTCCAGGTAACCGATTCACAGGGTTACGTGTATGCCTCGGAAGAAAGTGTACGGAATGGCTCGGAAAATCTCCGTGAAGGAGGCTTCCGGCTATGAACGATACTTGTCGAACCCTCTGGGAGTAACGGTCCTTGCGAAGGCGAACGGGATCGGGGCAAGTGTACGTACAACTTCGACGGGGAAGAGCAGAACTGCGCGGATGCGTCGAGCAGAGCAAGTACTTCGAGGTTCTAGTATGCGAAAAGTTCATAGCAGAGTGAAGGTACGTGGTGCGGCCATGCCGGCGCGGAGTGTGCGAACTGGGCGTTTCCTGAAGCGGAAGTCTGTTCGTAGAAACGAAGAGGGCGCGGCGGCTGCTGCGGCAGCACCTGCTGAGACATCCTCCGCACCGTCCCGTGCTGAGATTCGCGCTGCGGCTCTGGCAAAGGCGCGAGCTACAAGGGCTGCGAATATCCAAGCGAGGTATCCCGCGCAGGTCTCGAAAGTCGAAAAGAAGAGACATGTTTCGGTGCAGACAGCTTTCGGCCCCTATAAGCGGGTGAGGTTGACTGATCCAAAGACAGGAAAAGCTCGTCTTTCGTTCATGTATCGCGCCAAGGGGGGAAAGCTTCGGCACATTCCTAGGGAAGCTATTGAGAAGTTTTCTGTAGGGAAGGGCAAGAAGAAGCTTACCTCGGAAAAGATTATTGCGTTGCGGGAGGCAGAAAAAGCCCGCGTTACAAATCACGGCGGGGTGTTCGTCCCCAACAGGAGCAAGAAAATGCGAAGATTGAAGGTAACGAGGCGGCCCCGCCTGCGGATTCGCCGACGAGTTCACGAGAACTATGCTAAGGGCAGCCACCTAACTGCAGCTCAGAAGCAGAAGCACGTTCGTGGTGCAAAGAAGTACTGGAAGAAGCCCCTCAGCAAGGCTGCCAAGACCCATATTGCACATATCAAAGCCGCAAATGCGAAGCGGAAGAAGTCCAAGAAGTCCAAGAAGGGGACGCCCTCTGCGATGAAGCGTGCCATTCGTCGTGCGCATGAGGGGTCGAAGCAGAAGCCCGCAAAGCAAGCAAAGAAGGGCGCGCGAATGGTTGCGAATCGGAAGCGTGTTCGCAGGACCCGAAAGCATGTTGTGCGTCAGGTGCATGAGAACAAGCGCCGTCGCGTACATGCGAAGCATCGCAAGATGCATCGCAATGCCTACTTCGCGAACCTCCTCGAGGTGTTGACGAGTGGTGCGATTGTCAGCGCGGGCTTCATCACTCATCGCGTGATCGTGAACCTCGTCAATGACATGCTTCTGTGGGGTACCGACAAGGACGGAAAGCCCACCGGCATGCTTGCGAAGATGGCTGCGACCGCTCTTGAGAAGGCGACGACAGACGCGGACAAGAAGAAGGTGACTGACACCTATTACATGTATGCGAGGCTCTCGAAGCCCGTTTTGGGCCTCGTGACCTTGGCTGCCGGCGTGCCCCTCGCGGGTGCAGTGCTCCCGAAGTATCGCATCCAAATCGGAGGCGGTATGGTGGCGAGCATGTTGCAGCAGTGGATCGTCAGCGGAATCTCTGCTATGGCAAAGGAGCCTAACGATTCCATGGCTATCGCGGCCAGGGAACTCAGTGGCTACCCGGCGCTTGAGGGCCAGGCCAGCATCATGCCGCAGTACCAGTCCATCGGGGAGTACTTCGTACCCCAGGTGTCTGGCGTAGGCGAGTACTTCACCCCGGCGGTTTCGGGCTTGGGTGCTTACACCCAGGCGGCAGCCGGTTATACCCAGGCAGCAGCCGGTTACACCCAGGCAGCAGCCGGTTACACCCAGGCGGCAGCCGGCGTGGGCGGTTACCGGCAGTCCACCGGAGAGTACTTTGCTCCGGCTGACCTGCAGGGAATCGGACAGTACGAGGGTGCCGGCGAGCAGGCGCTTCTCCCTTCGAGGGTCGCAACCTCGATTGATGACGGCATCCGGCCCGATGGTGACCTAGATCACATCCTGGACCTTGCGGAATCAGCTGCTGGCGTGCGTGGGACCGGCGAATACTTTGCCGCCTCGCAGACCAAGGGCGGGTTCACCGAGAGCATCGTGCCCCAGCAGTCTCAGTGGATCCCACAGGGACCGCTCTGGGCGGGAACTCTCGAGGTCAAGGACACCCCCGGCACCAGTGAGTTGCCGGCCGGGATTCTCGCCACCGCTGGCGGGAACGGGGTCCTCTCGTCCTAAGTTCAAGCCGAGGGCCAAGTAGGCCCGCCCTAGCCCAGGAGGTTGCGGAAAACCGCTTCCCTGGGCTCAGGGCATTGTAGATGATCAACCCCTAAATCGGGGGGTCCGTGACCTCCTAAACAAACGAGAAATTTAGGGAACAGGAGAAACGATACAATGGCAAAACTAACTAACGTGCGTGAACGAGTACATCAGCCCTTCTACGATACGCTCGTTCGTACTGCAGGTCTTTCGAATCCGGCTGTTCAGGACAGCACGAACCTGTTCAGCAATCAGAGCCGCGTGGGCGACCTGTCTGCTCTGACCAACCTCCCGAATGGAAGCACCCTTCCTTCGGACCAGAGCTATGTTGTTCTAGCTCTCCGTTGCCCCCTCTGGTTCCGCGCTCCGACTGTCCGTGGCACCCTGACCGGTGGCATTGGCATCCTGTCGGCCAACGGCGACTTCGAGAAAGCCGGCGCCACGGGCAACAACATCCAGACCTTCTTCGGGGCGAGCGGCGCCGGTTACGGCAATGCTCCCGGCGACTGGCACGACGTCTTCCGTCTGTACATGCAGTCGGTCGAGCAGCTGCACTGGTCGTTCGGAACGGGACAGAAGGAGAGCATCTCCAACCTTCCGAGCTCTTACTTCCCATCGGCCAACGGCCTCTGGGGAGCGCTCGGCGGTGTTAGCGATACCATCCTCCTGAACAACGGCAACCCCACCAACGCCGCTTTGCTGCGTCTGGGTCGTGCCATCCTGCTTCCCCCGCGCCAGAACGTGCTCTGCACCGCGCGCATTATCGCGCTCCCCGGTGCCACGGCTTCGATCAACCCAGGCAACGTTGAGTCCGTCAACGGCCGCAACTACCTCAGCCTGAAGGACAACCTGAATGCCGTTGACGGCGTTCAGAAGTACATCGGCTGGTACATGGACGGTCTCTGGGCCCGCGACGTGCAGTAATCTCGAAATAGAATACTGCAGCGCAGGGGCTCTTCCCGCCCCAAGGAAGGGCTGGGCGCCTAATCGGGGTCCAGCCTTTTCGCTTTTGACATGACACCCGGCAAGCCGGGGCACCCAAAGAGGAACGCATGGCAAACATTCAAGAAATCGTTCAGAGCCTGCAGCAGCAGGCGAACTTTGCTGCGGCGAAGGCCCGAGAGGCCCAGGCATTGGCGGAACGCGCGGACGCGCGTAACGCCCAGCTGGCGCAGCAGCTCGACCGGCAGACGCGGTCGATGCAAGACCTTTCAGACTCCTTGGCTCGTGTACAGGCGCAGGGGTCGTCCAGTGTGACGCCAGACCGCATTCAGTACATTGAGCAGGTGCCTGGTAGACGCGTCCCGTTTGACCTCGTTGTTCGCATTGCCGTGGGGGCGAGCGTCACCAGCGAGCAGCAGCAATCGACGACGATCAGCATGGACGGGCCCTTCGTGGCGGTGCGCCGGTATGCGGCGTTTCTGTCGCAGCTGACCGCATCGTACCTGAATCCTTCAACCCAGGTGACTAGTGCATTCCTCGGGCGGTCGTTTGGCCGTTGGCGGCCCATCCACTCAATGTGGGACCTGAACGATGCTTCCGCGGGCGTAATGCAGTCAGTGACGGGCGGTCCAATCCCTGGTGCAGGACAGCCTATTTACGCGAGCCCCTCTAACATGTCGTCCTTCAGGACCATGGAATTTGACGGGCTAATCAAGTTCATGAATCAGGGTTCCGGGTTCATGCGGCAGACCGATGCAATTCCGAGTGCTTGGTACTCGGAAGCCATCAACAGCCCATTCGACCTGCCGGCGCTCGACTTCTTCGAGAAGGGGGAGACGCTGCAGTGGTCGGTCACTCCGACGCACCCGAACAACCCTGATTACGGCAACATGAGTGCTTACGGCGCCAGCGGGTACTACCCATTCTTGGCGAGTCAGTACGACGTTCACGAGGGCATCAACGACAAGGAGATTCTCACGAATACTACAGACCCAATCACGAGACTCCCGAACGGGATTCTCTACATTGGATTCTCTGGGTACCGTATCATTCAGCCCCCCGGCGTGGTTCGTCCAGGCTGAAGGGCGGTTGAGAAGGAGAGCCGCGCATGACGACATCGAATTGCCTCGACACGCAGCGCGGGTTCGACGGAACGCGAGTGATGGCTGCCGGCGGAAACACCGCCGCGCAGCTGCTCCACCCTACTACGGCACCTTTCGAGCGTCTGTGGAGGAAGCTACCGTCCCCAGGGATGTTTGACCCGAGTGTCAGTCCTGCGAACCCGTACTCAATTACGTTGGGCGCCTATCGGGTGCCCGACAATGAGATGCTCGCAATTTTCGATTTGTCGGGGGGGGTCTATAGGTGTAGCGGGAACGTCCCCGGGGACACGGAGCCGGTGGCCCCGAGGGCTCTTTCTTCGTTGATGGGGTTTTCGCTGACAATAGATGGGCGAACCCAGGGCAACATCCAATACCAGTTGGAGCCCGGCCCTATCAATGTTCAATCCAACCCCGCATTTTCTGGTGGGGTTGGATTGAATTACAACGTCCAAACCTTGTATGGAACGCTTTCTGCACCATTCCAGCAAGCGAACATTGGGGAATTCCAGCAGGCGGCCTCGGATAGTTACGCGAACGCTTCGGGCCCAGGTACCAGTACTCAGCCGCAGAGAGACGGCAGGTACGGCGCCCGGGATATACCATTCACGTTATACGCTGATGCGGGGCAAACAGTTGCGGTAAAGGCTATTGTGTGGCGCCCCATGCCAGTGCCTATCGCCTTCTTAGAGTACACCATCCAAGGGTTGCTGATTCCTCAGAATTCGTTGAAAGAGATTCTAAACGCCTGGAAGTATCCACAGCGTAATGGAGAAAGCATCCGCTAATGGGCCTATCGAAGAACTCAGATTCCCGCCCCAGCAGCTTTGACCATCCAAAACCAGGGCAGTTCATCGCAGATTGCCAGAAGTGTGATCTGGTTGCAGCTACCGTTGTCGGGCTGAAGGATCAGTTCGATGGGTTCAAGTCGCTGGTGGAACGACAATTCGATCAACAGGGCGACGCCATGGTTCGCCAGGAGGCCTCTAGCGAGCGTCGCCACGAAGAAATGAAAAGAAATGTTGAGAGTTTGCGAGACCTGATCTCGAATAGCCCCGCTGCTCTGATGCAGCGAATGGTACTGGTCGAGGAAAAGAATGCGACTCTCACGAGGATTCTGGCCTTCGTGGCCACCGCTACCGTGACCACTCTCTTCACGGTCATCGGGTCGATTGTCTCCGGGGTAGTCCACCTCAAGTAGCTCAAGCTAGGGCCCCGAGGGAGTGTCGTGAAATGAACGCCCGCAGGAAGCCGAAGGACATGGCGACCTAACTTGGCTCGGATAGTTTCACGGCACCCCCTTGGGGCCCTTTTCCTGATAGGATTCGACCATGCCGTTTCAACGCTACCAGGCTCCCGACCTGCTCTCGCAGGATGCGCTCCCCCGAGTTATCCCCGCGCCCCCAGGGAGGGATGTGGCTCCGTTCATCAAGGAGCTTGCGCAGGAGATCCCAGCGGAATTGCAGAAGCTGGGGACGTTGACTCCTTGGGCTGTGCGGGAGGGCGATATTCGCTGGGCTCAGGTGGTCCAACCGTCGTCCGTCAATATTGAGGTGTACGCGCTTTCGGACGCGAAGATCCAGGAGCTGTACCGAGAGCACTACATGCTCGAGCTGCCCTATGTGGCAGCCGTGTTCGAGTACCCTCCGACGATAGGAGAGCTCCAGCAAGCGTTCGAGAGCACCCTGTATGACCCTGTGGAGGTGACTGCTGTGTACTCCCAGGACGACAGAGCGGCCGTCCCTACGCCCGTGTACATGGTTTGGCTTCACAAGGAGGAGGAAGTCACAGGCTCGAGGAAGCATCGGGGGAGTGTCGAGCAAGCCGCGCTCCGGCTGAAGGGTCGGCTGGTGTACGCGCAGCAGGTGCCGGCGGCGCACACGACGAAGCGTGGGGCTCCTTCGGCTTCGTATGCGGAGGCCGGCAGCATGCATCGAGTAGCGCGGCAGGTGAAGGCTTTGCCGGAGTCGTTGCCGGCAGCTTCGACCTTGCCCGCGTACCAGCCCGTTGCCGTTGGTGCGGATCCGCCAGCAGTCCCCGCAACACCTCCAACTACGGAGAAGTCCTCGATGACTCCCTACTACTTGTTGGGAGGGGGTTTGGCGGCAGGGATACTCCTTTATATGGTGGTGCGCAAATGAAGCTGAATCTTGAGCCGGATTACCTGAGCCTGGCGCAGCACGCATTTCCCCAGCTGCAAGCAACGGCAAACCAGTATGGGGGCCCTGTGGGCATCCTCGGAAAAGTTGTTGGACTCGGGGGAGACGAAATCAAGCAAGGAGTCCCTTGGTGGGGCTGGATGAGCATAGGACTAGTCGGTGGTGTGGTGCTTGGGTACGCACTCCGTGATAAGATAAGCAAGGTGGTGTAATCATGGCATTTTTCAGCAACCAGGGAGTGCCTTTCGCTCAGGCGGTAGGTTCCGTTGAATCGACAAGCAGGCCTCTAGGCCCTTTGACTGCATACCGGGACGGTTCGTTGGGGTCGGATTGCCCTCCTTGTAACTGTGCGTCTGGCGGCGGTGGCGGTGACAGAGACGGCATGCAAGAGGAGGTAGATTCTCGGTTTGCTTTTGATACGCCTAAAGCGTGGCATGACGGGATTTTTCAGGCCCACGAAGGCGTGCCCGGGATGCTTCACGCGCATTCTTCCGGAACGGTAGGAGCCCCATCGGAAGCGCTCGGCCTTCCCCTTTACTTGAACGGGAGAGAGGTCACGATGCCTCTGACCATTCACCATGGCACGATGGGGCTAGGGGCCGACACGTCTGCGGAAGATTTGACGCTAGATGTGAGTAAAGCTCCAGGATTGGCTGACCTCAAGAATTTGATCAGATTCTGGGTCGCGTCTCCGCTAGGTAAGAGCGTTGGACTAGATGCCAGCACTATTCCCGCTGATTGGGTCAATACACCTTGGAGCATCACTGATGGTATGTTGATTCAGACCATTCTGAATCGAAAGGCTGTCCCTTCTCCAGAGCAGCTGAAAATCAGCTCGTATGACACCCTGGTGGCGCCGAAGTTGACTGTGGGAGACCAGTTCTACCCATTGCCCCAGTTGATTTTCTACCTAGCCACTTCTCTTCGAGGAGCCGCTCCTGCTGCCTGGGAAGGGTATGCGAAGTCTTGGATCAGCCCATTTTTCAAGAACCTGATACCATTCTGGACAGAGGCGTTTCAGCAAATGTCTAAGATGGTGTCGGCGGGCTCGACTCAGGATGCGCAAATTATGGCGGCGGGTTTGCGAGTATATCCGGAGTCCCTGACCATCACTTGGCCAGACGGCACCGTGACCCGGGGTTCTGGAGTACTCAAGCAAGGGGCCACTACCGCGAAGGAAGCAGTGATTCCTCCCAGTGTGGTACCAGGCACCCCTGAGGCGAAGAAAGCCGCCGAGGCCGCGCCGACGACCAACTACATATTGTACGGGGGGCTCGCGGCGTTGGCTGTCGCTGGGCTCTACTTGACGATGAAGGGGCCGTCCCGAAGGTAAGCATGAACTGGTGGCAGGATATCTTCGGGGCCTTGGGCGGCAATGTGCAGGCGATGCAGGATTCTGCCGCGCCTGCACAGGTGCGCGCCCAGGTAATGAAGTGGCTGGGTTACTTCTCAGCTAACTCTGTCATGGCCGCGGGACCGAATCTTCTCGACCCGCAGTCCTGTGACTTTTGCTCGGAGTTAGGGTTGCTGGACTGTCAGGTTTGCGGCGCCAGGGTGTGCCTGGCGCATGCATTCGTGAGCCATCAAGCCCACGCTATTTGCCATGATTGTGTCCGTGGAGTTACTGGCACCAAGGAAGAGCAGCGGAGAGCTCGAGCAGCTCAGCATCGGCAGCAGAAGGCAGAGCGGGCGACACGTAGGCCGGATGCCGACGAGCAGTTGGTGGCGGCGTTGAAGGAACTCGGGCTGGAAAGAGGGGCCGCTTGGGAGGACGTGAAAGCGGCCCATCGGTATCTAGTGCTCAAACATCATCCAGACAGAGCTAAGAGTCAGTCCGCCAAGGAAAAGGCGAACGAGAAGCTAACGAAGATCAATGCGGCTTACGCGCTGCTGAGGTCACATTACGAAAGGGCCGCATGATGGCAAAGCGAAGAAGGGCTCGAAGAGTCCGAAGGAATCCAGACAATACGACGACAGTGCTCTTGGTGGCCGGGGGCGCTATCGCAGCAGGGCTCGCCGTGTACTTCTTGACGAAGACAGAGAAGAAGGCGGAAGCACCGAAGCCAGTAACTCCGGTAACGCCCGTCACTCCCGTTCTTCCGGCTGTTCCGGGAATTCCTGCGGATTGCCAGACTAAGGCATCCGTGTTGATGTCAATTGCAGCGGAGAGGGCGAAAGCGCTTCCGAATTGTAAAGCGTCTGTAGATGCTGCGGCTTTGTGCGATGCCCTCAAGGTAAAGTTCGATGCAGCTGTCTTGGACGTGCAGAAGAGCTGCCCCGGGTTGGACCTGACTAAGATTCCCGGAATCCCTGGGTTGACGGCGTGAGGTAAAAATGTCCTATCCTTTGATGCCCAGTGAGTCATACGCACAGTCAATAGGCCCGTATGCAACTCCTGGTTGGCAGTTTGCGCCAGTTCCAGGATGGGGCATTGACCCAGACTTTTCGGCCCGCTCTAGTGTTGTAGCGGTGGGGAGCGTGCCTCCTCGTGGAGATGGTATGTTGACTACAATGAATGACCTAGTTCTTCCTCGGTACTCCCCGGTGCGGGCACAGGTCCCTACCTCAGACGCATTCGAGCACCTGACGCTGCAGCATGGGGGTGTGGAGCAGACCTCCACGCTGCCCATGAGCATGCAGATCAGCATGGCGGCGAAGAAGCCGGCGGCCCCCTACCAGCCGATTGCTCCGGCTTCTACCGCGCCCCGGTACGGGACGCGCACGTGGGAGTTGAAGCAGGGCGGATACTACCCCGTGGGTGCAGATCCGCAGCCCGTGCCTCCGGCGCAGCCGGCAGCACAGTACGGCATCGGGTACGTACTGCTCGCAGGGGCCGGTGGATTGCTCGTAGGTATGGGGCTGACTTACGCTTGGATGAGCAAGTAGGCCGCCATGTATCGCGCGAGCTATCGGAGCCTGGGGGCCAGTAACGGCGATAAAGGGGCCGAGCTTCTCGTAGAGACGGCGCCCCCCGTTATCACGGCGTGCCCCCAGTGCTCAAGGCTGGAGGCGGGGAGCTGTGTCGTCTGCAAGCCCGGCGAGCAGCATCCGTCCTGTCAGGGCTGCAACGGGGGGGTACCGGAGAAGACGCCGTGGTATCAAACCCAGTTTGCGGCGACGGTAGGTGCGATGGTAGTGGCTTCGGTGCTGACCGCTATCATCGTGGAGAGAATCACGCGAAAACGTTGAAGTTTCTCGTCGGAACTTGACTTCTGCGGGGTGCAAGTGGCACGTTAGTGCCGCCATGTCCAACGAGAAAACTACGCCCGCGGGGGAGCCTGCGGAATCTAAGGTCGTTCTGAGTATCCCAGTTGCCAGCGGAACCCCTGCACCTGTGAAGGAAGAGGGGGTATCTTGGTCTGGCAACGTCGCACCGATGGTCATAATGAAGGGGGGCACGACAAGCTCGTCCTATGACCAGCTGATGCAAGCCAAGGAGGCCGACGCAAACCGGCGTCGAGATCATCAAGACACCGTCCGCAAGATGATTGAGGATGATGTGGACGCCGGGGGAGGCGTCGGAGGGTTCCACGAGCAGAAGCTAGTGACGCAGGAAACGCCCAAACTTCTGCTTCAGTACCTCAACCTCGACGGCTCTGTGTATCAGGAGTGCATCTCCGAGATAACAGGAGATTTCGATCCGTTTGGCAACAGTACTAACATGATGTTCACACTTGTCTGTCCTGACTGTGTGGCTCGTGGGTTGCCGCAGAGTGAATGTCAGATTATGGTTCGAGACAGTCACCGGAAGTGGTTCCTCGACGATAAAAAGAGAGGAATCGTGCCGGTTGAGACGCCGTGGGGCACGCAGGTGTTGAACAGGGCGGGTACTGTTACCGTGCAAGATGTCGTCAAATGCTCGAACTACATGTGTACTTGGGCAGCCAATATTGACGACTCGAAAGTGAGGCGAGTGTCGAATAAGAAAGGCCGGCTACATCCCGCCAAGCCTTCGAGGGGGAGATGATGACAGAGCCGTTATCTGAGATTCCGGATCCAGGCGCGAGGGAGTTCCGGAAAGAAGACGACTACACGGCAAGGGGGGAAAAGGCTGGGTTACCTGTAGGTATTGTGTTTCGAGGCTATTGGAGGATTGCCGCGGACGGAGTTGCCAGGCACACTCGAGAGACAGTCAAAGCGCTCGTCAAAGCCGGCGTTCCTATTCACTTGCAATCTGTCACTGCAGGGAGCGGGATAGTAAACGACGAGCTACCGGAAGATGTCAGGGCACTGGAGCACTTGACCCGGACCACGTTCGAGCGAAACGTACTCCGTATCCTGCAGGTCATTTGGACCAGGATCGACGGGCTGAAGCAGCAGGTGCTTCCCCCGAGCACGCCCTTTATCAGTGACGACCTGTTGAACTCGGTTCTTTCGAGGACCATCGTTTATACAGTTTGGGAGCGAGACCGCGTCGAGAAAGACGAAGTGGAGCTTCTGAACAAGTTGGGACAGGTGTGGGTTACTAACCAGGATACGAAGAAAGCGTTCCTGCGAAGCGGTGTGTTGGAGTCGAAGCTAAGAGTCGTTCCCTATTGTTACGACCCGGACGATTACCTGATTGACCCCGACCCCGAGCAGACAGACAGGCTCGAGTACTTCCGAGGCCCGTCGTGGCTTTCCTTTCCGAGAGCCGTTACCGGGGAGGTCCCCCCAGGCAGGCGCTTCTATCACATAGGGAAGTGGGAGATTCGCAAGGACCATCACCGGATGATCGGGTGCTTCCTGAAGGCGTTCAAGCCAACGGAGGATGCGAGTCTGTTTATCAAGACCTCCCCATACCCAATGGGTACTAGCTATTCTTCGCCCGAAGAATCGGTAGCGTATTGGCTTTCAGACCCTACCGTGCAGAAGCAAGGGTGGACTACCGAGACCTTCCCAAAGCGGGTGAGGATTCTCCAGAAGAAGCTATCGGAGCGAGATATTCTGGAACTTCACCGAAAGAACAACATCTACCTGTCAATCGGGCACTGCGAGGGCTGGGATATCCCGGCTTTCGAGGCGAAGCAAGCAGGCAACAGACTAGTGTACACCGACTACGGGGGGCCGCCCGAGTTCGCCAGTGCCTCGGATATCGCGTTGCCGTGGAAGTTTGTGACGATTGACCGTATCTATCAGTGGGATAAGGCTCAGTGGGCGCATGTAGACACGCACAAGATTATTGATGCTCTGCGGGCAGTGAAGCCACCCGAGAGGCGGATTCAAGAGCCGAGGTTGTATCGGACGTGTGGGAGAGTCCCTGCGGGCCTTCGCATGAAGCAGTACATTCAAGAGCTTCTTGCAGAGGTAGAGCCAGGGCTTGTACTGGACGGGAGCATGGGATGATTCGGTTATACTCGAAGAAGCACAGGGGCTCGTTTGATATCGTAGAGCTCGGGTTGATACGAGCTTTGAGGGCGAGTGACAACCTTGCGGGCATCGTTGACCTAGACAAGGACGAGCCCGACCCTGGAGTCACTGCGAAGCGCGCTATTGTTGTCAGCAACCCGTTCTTGACGCAGTTGGCACACCTGCGAGGGATCCATGAAGAGGTTTGGCTCGTTCTAGCCCCCAACAGCGAGGGAGTATCCCCCAACGTCCGGGAGTTACTGAGCGAGGAAATCTATTCGGTGGCGAAGGGGAAAGCAGTACCGCTAGTTCAAGGGCTTTTCAGCCCCTCGAAGTGGGGAGAGCAAGTTTTGAAACGCACCTTCCCAACGATCCCCGTAAGACTTCTTAGGCACGGTGTGCTGAAAGAGTTCTTCTGTGACGTGCTGCAAAGGGACAAGGTCAGAAAGTCTTTCACCAACGAAGGCAAGTTCATTGTTCTGCACTCGACGAGTACCTTCAGCGACAGGAAGGGCACGAAAGAGCTGCTGGAAGCCTGGGCAGGATTCCAGAGGAAGGTGCCGTCTGCGGAGCTCTACATCGCTTGTCAGCCAGGCTTGTGGATGCAATTTCAGCAGCTAGCCGCCAAGTTTGGGGCGAAGAACGTCCACATGCAGAAGTTCTTCGGGACGCTGCTTGAGCCGTGGGCGCGGGTGCTGGGCGGAGTACATGCGGTCGTCCAGCCGTCGCGCGGAGAAGGCTTCGGGCTCGTTCCCCTGGAGGCGAGGGCTACAGGAACCCCCATCGTAGCTACTGATTGCACAGGGCACTCGGAGCATGTGACGGTAGAGGATGGAGTTGTCGTGGTACCAACGCATGAGCTTTCGGATATCAACGATTATCCGAGGGCGAGGGCTCCAAGTCTGGAGGCCAAGGACATCGAATCGAGCCTGTGTGCTCTGTACGATACTTACTTGAAGCACCATGATGCAGCGGTCGAACGGGCGCCCTTCCTTCTTCGGGATTGGGCTTGGGAAAAGGTCGTCAACGAGGATTTGGAGTCAGCAGGATGGAGAAAATAACCCCGCAAGTTGAGCCCCAGGTGCCAGCTGCACCCCCTGTGCCGGAGGTCGCACCTGTAGTGCCCAGCCATTGGATGGACTACGACGGGGCCGCGGTTCTCGTTCAGCTCCGGCGGCCCATGCTGCTCGTGAGCTATCCAAACCAGGCAATCGAGCAAGACGGTGAGCTCGCTAAGACAGAGTACCTGCGGGGGATTTGTTCGGTGAGGGGCCCTGACCTGCATCGGAATATCACCGTGATCACGCAGGACCCCTTTCAGCAGGGGCTGGTCGTTACGACGCTGATCCCTGTGGACCTGATCGCGTATATCTCGAAGGTGGATGCGCGCTAGGAAGCGTCGCCATCTTCGATGGACCGGAGGAATCTCATGAAGTGAGGGTTCGCAAGGGCCCTCACTCCGTACCGGTCTTTCCGCAGTCTCCGGACATGAGCTATGATATATCGCATCGACATGCCGGAGACTCGGAAGATAGCGAGAGCCGTCACGAGGGCGGAGCGGTTCCTCCCTAGATGGCAAGTGATGAGGATGGTTCGGCCCCTCTCCCACTCACGTTTGACCGCTTCCGCCGCCAGAACAGCCAGCGAGCAGTTCTCCGGGGATTCGTCGTCGGTCATGGGCGCATGGATCACGCAATCCAGGCCAGGGAACATCTCGAAGGGCGGCTGGTATTCCTCGGCGCAGAGCACGAGGGTGTGGAAGCCGGCATCCGCGAGCCCCCTTCCCGTTTTGGGTGCGGAACCTATCCAGATTCGGGGGTAGAGGTTGGTTATGTCCATCACGACGTTGAATGCTAACATGGCCCAGCTCGCGGTGCTGCGAGGAAAGAACCGGCTGCAGGACCTGGAGGCATGGGTTCAGGGGTTCGGGAAGGGAGACCCGAAGCGCGCCGAGCGCTACCTGGACGTCGTGCGTTCGTACTTCGGAGGGGCAGGAGCCGCCGCGCCGCAGGGAGAATGGCGAAGCTACGTCGGGGGAAAAAGCCCCCAAACGAAGAAGATATACCTGCACGCGATTACTGAATTCTTCGAGTGGATATCCCGTCTGAAGGGGCGTGTTGTCTCCCCGGAGGACGTGACGCGCGCGGATGCGGCCGAATACGTGCAGTTCTTGTCAAACCCTCGTCCCGGTATGGAGGCCGAGAAGGTAAAGGACGGGGACCGAAACTTCGACCGAAAAATCCTCGAGTACATCGAGAAGAAAGGGGAGGTCAGGTTTCACGAGCTTCTGCCCGTGCTCGCAAAGTGGAAAGGGAAAACCGACCAGCAGATTGCCGCGTTGATGGACATTGACCCAGCCAACGCCCAGGACTACGGGGTGGAGAGACGCTCCGAGTATCGTGGGATTCTAGGGCGGCTGGTAAACCAGCAGATTATAAAATGCACCCCTAGCGTGAGGACCCTTCGGAGGGAGAAATTCACTGAACACGGGGTGACACGATACCCTTACTCTCGATTGGGTATAAATCTCTGGGAAAAGGATGGGGTTCCTTTTGACTTCCTTTTCACATACGGTACCGTCGGGGAGCGGGTTGCCAAACGGTCAACGGTTGCGCTGAAAATCTCGGCGCTTTCGTCTTTCTGGGATGCACTATCCCAAGGGGAAAACAAGCCCGGGGGTGAACCTATTCTCAAGCACAATATCTGGAAGGAGCATGTCAAAATGCTCTCTTCGAGACTTCGTCAGGAGAAGAAGGACTCAGCATCGAAGAAGCTCCTGACAGCCGAAGAGATAGGGCAGTTGTTCGCCGCCCCGGTCAAGGACCTCGCTGGACTACGGGACCGAGCCATCATCTACCTACTTGCGTTCACCGGCATTCGCTCGAACGAGTTGCTCCAGCTGAAGCGGGGGACGCCGACGCAGCCGGAGAAGACCGCTGGCTGGTTCGAGGGAGGGGAAACACCCAAGATATTCGTCACCAGAAAACGAGGAAGACGGGAGTACATACCCTACCCTCACATTGCCTTGCACCATCTGCAGATATTCCAGCGGGAGATGGCCGCGTTGGCCGCAAAAGAAGGCGACCAATGGGAGAACCCGCAGAACCCCAACTACATCCCTAGCGAGGACAAGCGCTGGTTGTACCAGGCGCTCGGGTTGCCCAGTGCTCCGCTGTTCCCGCTACTGGGTGCATGGGGACGCAACAAGGGGGTGACGGGGCGGGTAAGACACCTTTCGAGGTCGGGGTTATTCTTGCTGCTGCGGCGTGCCGCGCAGCGAGCAGGGTTTACAGAGCAGCAGGTCAAGAGGGTTCACCCGCACGCCTTCCGACACTTCTTTGCGACGACCGCGAGGGCTGGAGGCATGCCTATCCACGAGATACAGGCGCGCCTCGGGGTAACCAGCTTGACGACGCTTGAGGTGTACTTTGACGCGCCTCCTGAGGCTCAGACCCGTACCGCGGAAAGTGCGGTGCTTCGAGGGATGGGAGGAGCTTTCGGAGGAGGCGTCGAGCCCATACCCGAGCCCCCTCGAAGAGAGATCCAGGTGCCGCCGGAGAAGGTACCCGGGAAGCGCGCAGTGGGCGCCGAAGAGGTAATCGAGACCGTGGGAGAGCCTGCGCCGTTGGAGTCCCCGTTGGAGGTCGAGCCGGCACAGGTGCTGCCTCACGAGGGGTTCACCTTCTTCCGGGGGGTACCAGAGATGCCTCCCAACAAGCAAGCGGAGCCTCCCACAGTATTGCCGGTGCAGGTCGCCGCGGGGGAACTTGAGCGGGTGGACGAGCACGCGCGGAAAGCGCTTGTTGCAGAGAAGGCCCTCGTTAGCCTAGGCGCCCCCGAGTATTCCTACGAGGGGCTGCGGCAGCACGGAACGGGGGAGCTTATCTCTTTCACGTCTCGGAAGGATGAGAAGACAGGATTCAACCTTTCCCTTCCGCCTGACAAGCCGAAGTACCAGGGGAACAAGTTCCTGCTCGAGTACTACGACCCCTGGCCTCTCAACTACGGGGTGGGGCAGAGGTCGCTCTTGCCGTGGTTCTTCGTAGGGGGGGCACCGGACAAGTACGGGTTCTTTTCTGGCGCCGCCCCGCTGCCCGTATGGAGCCGGGACCAGCTTTGCCCAGATACTGAGACGGGGGAGCACTTCCTCGTCGAGATAGAGGCCCTTTACCTAAAGTATCTGACCGGGGACGCGGAGAAGGGGCTATCAGCCAACCCAGCCCAGGCATACGGGCTGCTTCGCTGGTTCGGGTTCTTCGTGTATGCAGGGCACCGGCTGACGAAGTACTTCTATCTGCAGGACGAGCGCCCAGAGCCGGAAGAGGGCCTGAACACGGTTCTAAGCTGGCATCCTTGGGCTTCTGACATCCCGCTTACTAAAGGGGAGAAGAACATAAGGGAGCACGACGAAAGGTGGCTGTTAGACTGGCTAGGTCGAAACGCACATACCTATAAGACATCCCTTAGAGAGTACAGAAACGTGGCTCGCAAGGAGTCAGGGGACCAGTGGCTGCTGGCTACCCTTGAAGGGGTAAGCCTGGTTGAGACATCGCTGCCGGCATGGTTTGCCGAGGACGACCCGCTGGCGTTACCGGAGGAGGAATGGGGAACGTTCGTCCGGTGGCTCGCCAATATCACGGGCAAGCGGTTCACCATGAAGCGGCAGGAGTCTCGGATGCAGACGGCGGCGTTGTCCGCGTCCAAGCAGCAAGCCAAACGTGCGCAGGTCGAGAAGGCCTTGCTGCTGTTCTTCGAGGCGAACACGGAATTTTACGAGGCAGAGAAGCTCCGGGACACCTCGGCGCAGGACGAAGCAGCCCAGACGATGCGTGCGGCGCTCGCGTCCTACATCGGGATCACGGTTGGCCTCGAGAAGCTATCCAAGGACGAACAGAAGGTGATGTTCGCCGAGCGAGTGAAAATGGACACCTTCGTTCGCGTTTTCCAAGGGGTAGCGGAGCGGCTGAAGGTGCCCAACCCTCTCTCGAAGGAGTGGAGGGAGCATCCACGAGTTGCACAGCGCGCCGTCGAGATGGTGAACCGGTTGTACCCTCAGGTGAACGAAGAGGACGTACTTCTGAGCGGCAACGTAGTGGCCGACAGTGAACTTTTCTCCCAGTTGGAGCTCGACCCGGATACTCGCAAGGTGGGGGTGAAGGAGGAATACCGGGAAGATTTCATCGAGAAGTTTGGGCAGGATCCAGAGCTGCTTCTTCGCCGGGCGCTTCGCGGGATGTGGGAGGCCGCGAAGGAAGAGGCCAAGAAGAAGGGTAAAGAGGTCCAGGCGGCAGGGAAGACGACGGAGGTTCGGGAACGCAGCTACAATGTCATGCTCTCTTACCTGTCTTGGATCATACCTTCAGGGAAAGAGATGGAGCGGCGCGCGTTTGACATGCCCGACGTGGGCAAGAGCCTTTTCAGGCGGTTGCCAAAGCAAGCCGAGTCAGGGGGAGCTCGCACGACCCGCAGTTACGAGCAACTGACCGACGAAGAGCGCATGTTCCTCCGGCTTGAGTGGATCCGGAAGTACCAGGAAAACATCGCCTCAATTGCTCAGGGGGACCGGTACTGGCAAGAAGAGCAGCAATACTGGCTGGAGGCAGAGCAGGAGCCCGAAGAGGAGGGTCGCTGGGGAGGACGCGTCGGTGTCCTCAGCATGCAGCGCAAGGCGGGTGGTACTACGCCGAACCCTCCAAATCGGCTATCAGATATCGGCGTAGCCGTGGCTGCATACGACTTGATGCTGGTTGCGTCAATCGAGGGCAGCACGGATGCTTCGGAAAAGGTCCGAAAGCAGGACCTGGCCGGCGGACGCGCCACCGGTCGCACGATGCGTCGCAACGGGGCGTATCAAGACTATGTGTACTCCGAGGCCGACACAGAGGAGACCGGTCGCTGGCATCGCTCCATGACCCCCAATGGACGGAAGGTGCTGCTCTCCGAGTCCGTGGTGGAGCGCGTGCTCGACTCCGTCTACGTCCCCACGATGCTGCTCCCGAGCCCCTTCCGGCAGATCATTGCAACGACGCTGGTTTGACCAAAGTAGAAAGCCGCCGGTTCGACGGCGGCTTTCTTGATGGTCAGAGAGGAAGGAGATTCTGCGACCATACTTTGATAGCACGTTTCTTCGACGGCGCACCAAAAAAGAAAACCCCCGGCACCATTGCCGAGGGTTCTCCCCTAACCATGACCGGAAATTGGGGTTTTCCGTTCCCCCCTCCAATAGCACTTCCCTTCGGAGGGGCAAGAAGAAAGTTTCGGCCTCTATGCGGCGCCGCCCCGAAGCCATTGCCAGACGGCCCCGGCCCACCCTGCGTAACCTTTGGGCGTGGCGTGGATCCCGTCGAATTGTGGGATGTCGAGCAGGGAGCTGTCGAAGTAGGGGACGTCTAAGCCAGCAACCGTCTCGCGCATCGCCTTGATGATTTCGGGGCGCAGGGTGCTGTTGACGTACCGCGCCGGAAGCTTCGGAGGACCTATCCAAATCACAGAGGCGCCGGCCGCTCGAAGCGCGGCGACGAGGTCTTTCACGCTCTGCACGATGGTAGCGGCGTCTACGGTGCCGAAGGCTTCATTGGTGCCGAAAGAAACGAGCACCAGAGAGGGCTTGTATTCGTCGAGGGTCTTTCGCAGGGTCGTGCTGCAGTTGCTCGTGGGGAAGCAGCTGCCGCAACCTCCCGCATACCGAGGGTTCGTGTATTGAAAGCACGCGGTCCCCCCGCAAGCGATAGCTCCGAAGGAGGCATCGAGCGCCTTTTCGTCGAGTACCAGCGCTTTCAGCGGCGTGGCGAGACCTACCCCCAAGCTATCGCCCATCACGAGCACCCGTTCGCCTTTGCGCACCGTAGGGCGTTTGGAGGCGGGAGTGACGGCGGTGGCTAGGCCTACTCCGGCTACAATCACCAGGCCGGCAAGGATCCAGTCTCTGTGACTCATGAGGAAGCATGGTATCATATCTGGCGTCATGGCTGCCAGTTGCCCAGGATATGCGTCGTGGGAGACCCTCCCGAACTTCCAAACCCGCGTGACCTATCAAGGACAGACCTACATCCCGGTGTTCACGGGCGCTACCGCTTCGGAGAAGACCTTCATCGCACGCCTCCAGGAAGCATGGGCGAAGTACGGAGACATGATTACCCGTGCGACGGAGGGAACCGGCTTCCCTATCCCGTGGTTCATGGGGATTCTCTGCGCGGAGAGCTTGGGCAACATCAATGCCTGTGCTCCTTGCGGCAAGGAAAACGGGTGTGGTCTGACTAACTGCACTCAGTGCTGCGCGTTCGGCATCATGCAGATCATAGACAGCACCGCACGAGCCTACGGGGGCGTGACGGGGGCTTCTCTCCTCGGTAATCCAGAGCTTTCGTTCAAGGTAGCCGCGAAGCTGTTCGTGTCTATCGTCTCGCGATACGGCATGAACTTGCCGATGATCGCAGGGGCTTATAATTCCGGAGGGTTTACTTGCAGGCAATTCTCGTCCCCGAACATGTTCGGCAACATCGAGAACAACGGGTACACCCAAAGGGTAGTAACTTTCGCAAATACCGCGGTGGCGTTGGGTATCGGTACAGGTGCTTCCGGTACGGCGTCAGCACGCACGGCCCCCGCAACCATTGTAGGGGGGCTACTAGTAGCAGGGTCGGCGTTGGCCCTGATGTGGCATTGGAGACGCTGAACCACCATGTACTATATCTGGGAGCTAACCGACAAGTTCACTCTGCGCTTCGACGTCCCCACAGGGCAGGCCTTTACCTTCTACGACGCGAAAACCGCCGCTAGAATAGCTGCCACCATGGGCTCGAGGCATCGCATGGTGACGAAGGGCAAAGGACCGAACGCCGAGATTCTTCGTATCTATCGCAAGAAGACGGGGGAGAAAATCTACCCTAAGCCTAACAAGAACGCGCACTAGTCTTTAGGGGGGTGGAGGCCTTCGGCCCCGAATCGGTTTGAGACCGTTCACCATGTCATAGTCTACTTCTTCGCCCAGGTACATGACATGCAGCCCCCATTGCTGGGCGCGGGCAACGGCATCTCGCTTGTAGGCGTGGGATTCGCCGCGGCGCTCCCAGAGGAAGTGGAAGGGGCTGGTGCAGTACAGGTGCCCCCCTCGAGACTCGACTTCAAGCACGAAGTGAACGTCTTCGGCAACGGGTTGCTCCCGGAACCGTCTCACCTTGGCCAGGTCGAAGCTTTGGACGCCCCCTGAGCACCAGGCATACTTCGTGTGGGCCACATACCGGTTGAGCAACCAAAACCCTCGGTCGTCTACGATGAAATGTTGGCACTTGCCTACGATATCGTGTTCCCCGCCGGCTAGGACCAGCATCTGCTCTTCGAGGTAGCCTGGCCCATAGTAATCGTCGTCGTCGAAAACCGAGACGAAGAGAGAGTCTTCCCCGAGTTCCTTTCGCAAGAAGTCGAGGGCCACATTCTTCGCCGCCCCTGCCGACCTAGCGTTGGGGGCTTGAAGTACATGCCCCGAGCCTGTCCAGCACCCGAGGGCCCGCCCATTTTCGACGATGAGCAGGTCCTTGTAGGGGTACCTTTGCCGAAGGAAGCCATCCAACACCGCTTGGCAGCGCTCGGGGCGCGAGAAGGGGACGATCACCGTAACAGGAGGAGGGGCTCCTGGTGGCGAAGAATACCCAAAGGATAGTTCAGTTGAGTCCGAGCAGCTGGTTGACCGTGCGTTGTCGAGGTCCCTGATGCTGTTCATAGCCCAATGTCCTCCCCACGTACTTGCGGAATCGAGCGTCCAAGTGGTCCAGTGTCGTGGAGAACTGGGCGCGAATGTCCTTGTTTTGATAGTACCTCAGCCGGAGCTCGTCCGGGTGAGGGATGGCGTCCACCATCCGAGACTGTATCAGTGAGACGGGCATCAGAGAGGGCTCCAGCCCCGCCAAAAAGAACAGCCGCAGTCGGAGGTCGATGTCCTCGTGACCGTAGGTGGCCCCGAAGGAGGTATCGTATCCTCCAACCGCGGCGAAGGCGCTCGACGGCACCAGGAGCAGCCCCACGAGCTGCTTGAAAGTTTGCCCTTGGGGGTCTCGTCCTGGCGTGATGAGCTGCCGGCCGGGGTCTCGATTCAGCGACAACCAGCCGAGGGCCGGCGGGTGCAAGATGGTGTCGGCGTCGGCGAAGAGCAGATACTTGTATCCGGCTTCGATAGCGCACTTGGCCCCCAAGTTCGCGGCCCGGGTTTTCTCGAACCCCTTGGCCTCGGTCCTAATGACCCTGGCCTGGGGGAACGTCTCCTTTAGCCATTCCCCCGACTGCTCAGGGCAGCCCCAGTCTACTAGGTGATACCCGATAGGCACAGGCGGCGACGCCCCGAGCAACAGCGGCGCGGTTCGCCGAAGGTGCTCGAGGCGGCCTTTGCAGGTAACTATGACGGCAACCGCGTCCACTGAGGTGTCCTCACGGTGTCTCACGGTGTCCTCATGGTGTCCTCGCGGTGTCTCACGGTGTCCTCGCGGTGTCCTCACGGTGCCTCACGGTGTCCTCGCGGTGTCTCACGGTGTCCTCGCGGTGTCTCACGGTGCCTCACGGTGTCCTCTCGGTGTCCTCACGGTGCCTCACGGTGTCCTCTCGGTGTCTCACGGTGTCCTCATGGTGTCCTCACGGTGTCCTCTCGGTGTCCTCACGGTGCCTCACGGCATCCGCCCCTCTTCCATGACCTGCCACATTTCGGCGGTAGAACGGGCCAGTTGATACGTCGGGGCCTGGTAGGCGTCGATGACGTCCCAGTCGCGACTAGGAGGCGCAGCTCGCCGAGTCCGGGTCACAACGAACCCCGCATTGTTTGACCGGATTTGTACCTTCCGGTCTTCCCCGTTGTACTCCCAGAGCAGCTGGTTCACGGTTTCGATTCCCCTCTGCTCGGTTGTACTACCTGAAACTTTTTAGTAGGCAGGTCGGTAGGAAGGGTGTCCTCAATGTACTTTGGAACGGGAGGCGGGGGTGGAATCGGAGGAAGAATCGGTTCCTTCTTGATGACCTTCGACAGAATTCCGTTGAGGTTCGCCACCGCCGCGAGGGAGATAGCAACCCAACCCCATTTCACGGCGTCAGGGTGAGCGGCCACCAGAATGTTCAGGAAGACGCTGTACGCGATATAAAGCAACCCAATCACACGTAAGGTGTGGTCGAGCCAGGGCACCCCTGTAGACAGGGACGCTAGAATTGGTATTAGATCCATAGTTTCTCCCGTATGTCCTCTATTTGCTTAGCTCTGGCTCTCTTGCAGTCGTCGCAGGATTCGGCCAGTTCCTCGGCAAGTTGCTTGATTGTTTTGGCAGAGGGGGCGATGTAGAGGCGGTGGTCCTCGGTCTCGGAGACGACGACTAGGCACTTCGCCCCAAACACGCTGCCTTTCCAGTAACTGAAGGCCCCTTCGACGGAAGGGGCTTTCGTCAGCAGCAAGAAGTCGATAGCCGCTTCGGTCGTCCCCGGGTCGATAACAAGCTCCAAGTAATCCGGCAGCAGGTTCTCTGCATGCCGCAGGAACCCGCGCCGGTACTCGGGGGATTCATCCACGGGTTCGTCGGATATGTACCAGGGACGAGACACCTCGTAGAGGGCTCGGGCCACATCCGTAGTGACCAGGATGGGGCCTTGGCCTTTCGTCCAATCGTAGACTACCCCCAGTTCCGCTTCCTCGGTTTTCCCGTCCACTTCGACGTAACACGGGCCCTCTACCAGTATTGGCTGAGGGCTCATGTAGTGCTCGTAATCGTTTGGCTCGAAGTGGAAGGTCGCTCGGTCGAGAACCCTTTTTGCGTCCGCCTTGGCGGTCGTGTATGTCATGGGGCGCCCCGGGTGCCCGCACTTCCCCCGATACCTCGAGGAGCTTGCGGCGCTTCCCCCGTCGTGCAGGCGTCCACTTCCTCGCAGCTCGTAACCTCTGCAACGCAGTTTGCGTTGGCCTTCAAGTTGGGGATCTGCCGGCATAGCTGCTCGCAGGTAACCCCGTCGAGGGGCCTCGCGAGTTCACAATCGAGCCGCTCGAGGTGTCCGCACGCGCGGTAGCACGGGTCTGAGGAGGGGCTTGCGCCCCCGCTTCCGGTGCCTCCCGCGCCCGCGGTGTTGATGGGTGGGTACACGGGGGTCTTTTCACAACCCCCGCAGGCACCCGTGGCTACGCCGATGATGGTGAGCAGCACAAAGGTGCCGAGATATGTATTCGTAGTCATGGTCTTGCCTTTCAGCCTCGAACGTCAATCGCCCAGGCGCTGTTGCACTGGGCAACAAAGTCCGCGCTCGCGCGGAACCGCCCGTCAACGCGCCAACTCGTGCCCCACGAGTTCACGATCATGAAGGTATCTCCCTCGAATCGCTCTAGCATCATTGCGTGACCGCCGATGCTCGGACCTCTACACGGGCCCTGCACCCCTGTATCGGTTTCGTTCAGGAAGGCATTGTCTATTTGCCACCCAGCAACCACAGGGATTTTGGCGGCAATCGCTTGTTTGATTCGATTCACATCCCCATTCGGAATGGCATAGTAGCCTCGAATGCCGCGGCGGGAGATAGCATCTCGATAGGCACTCCAGCTGGGGGCGGTATTGACGCGGCTCTCCACGAACTTCCAGCTCAGTTCGGTGCATTCGCCGAACTGCTGTAGTGTCTTGATGCCGTCTCGGATGTAGGCCCCGTCATCAACAATCTTGTTAGGGGTCTGCAAGGCCCGGCTGCAGTAGTAAACGAACAGCGCGGAAAGGTCGGGGCAAGGAAGGCCAAGGGCAAGGTAGGCCGCTCGCGTAGCATTGGCCACGCTTTGCCCTTCGCACGAGCCCGTGCCCCCCTGGTCCTTGATCTTCAGCTCGGGCGAGTAGACTGAGCCCTTCAGGGGCACCATTGCCGGCGCCCCTACCCGAGCCAGTAGCTTGTCTACGTGCCAGTCCCGGGAGTCCTCGGGGTCCATCTTGTGCCCCAGCTTGGGGAAAACTTTGAGCCCCAGTGCCCGCTTGAGGGTGTTGATCATGGCTTAGCGGCCTTCGGGGGGAGGGTCGAGGACACCGGCTTGGCCTTCGGGGGGGTCGCAGAGGACACCGAGGACACCGAAGACGCCGGCTTGGCTTCCGCCACGCCGTGCGCCGAAGCCACGGACGGGGCCGGGTAAAGAATGGCCGAGGGTGCGGCGGACGCAGACGGCGCGGCACCCGTGGCACCAGCAGCGGCCAACTTCTTCGCGGTCAAGAGAGCGTCGATGAACGGCTTCAGGGCCTCTTCGGTGGCGCAGAATGCCCTGCCGATGTCCTCGGGGGACAGCTGCGGGGCGGCCTTGCTGCGCTCGGCAACGCAAAGGTCGTAGGCGATGTCGTTCACGGTCTTGAGAATCGGCTTGAGTGTCGGGCACCCGGTCAGCGCGGCCAGGGACACGATGATAGGGAGGGCCGCGATAAGATGGGACGATGGACGAGCAGTGGTGGTCATATTTGTACCTTTCGAGATACGTGAGACGCGAGGAGAGTATCAAATCTAGGGGTCAGCAGTCAGCTTTCTTCAGGGTCTGCACGCACTTTTTCGATGAATTCCCAGACCTCGGGGGCGAACTTACTGCGGATCTCCGGATGGTCGAACCCGAGCTCTTTACTAGGCCACGACCCGCCCGCCATGTGGAGCAATCGCACGCGCTTCTCGATGCCCGACGCGGCAGACGCCAGCCACAACGTGTCTTCCCGGCAGAATAGCTTCTTCCAGCTATCCAAGAAGCCGTCCACCCCACCTATTCCGCAGTCTCCCCCCCACTTCGTTGCAGTGTTCCAGTACTCGTTGACCTCCGGGGGGTCGAGCAGGGAGGTTCGGTATTTCCCGGACCAGAATAGGTCATTGAGGGTGTCCTGCTCGCGCAGCGGCATCTGAGGGCCGTAGCGGCGATTCGAGGCGATCCAATCGTCCCAAACTTTGGGGTTTCGTACGCCGAAGACCCCGGCGTTGAGCTCTTCGAGCACCGCGATTGGGTCACCCGTAAGAACATTCGCCCTTAGGAATTCGTTTTCACCCGACCCCTGGTCCGGTTGGGCTCTCGTACCGGTGATTTCTGCGGGTGATTCGAGGAGCTGGGTCAGGGGTCCCGTGACGATGATATCTCCATCCAGGTGGACGACATGATCGTAGCCCTCCCTATGTAGCCGACGGCCAACATGGGCGAACAGGTATTCAATGGTCGTATTTTCCTCCTTGCATATCTGCATGCACTCGTCCCACTCGTACACTCGGAAAGGGATGAGGGGGTGGAAGTAATGGAACGACCGCTTACAGTGCCGTGCCATCTCGTGGTAGTCCTTCACGAAGGTGAAGACGGCTACCTTTTCAGGGTTCAATAAAGATTGTATGGGCATGTTTTCTTTCGTCATTCTCGCAACTCCAGGATCAAGAGTGCAATCGTGGCCGCCACCATTCCTACGATGACGGCGGCATCTCTGGCCATGTAGAGGGCGTCTTCCCAGGTATCCTTGGGCGCCTTCATGGTAGCGGGAGGTCTTTCTTCGGGAGTTCCCGCGGCAATACATGCGACCACAACCAGTTCGTGAGCTCGCTGAGACACGTTCTCTCGAGGATGGCTCGAAGCTCGGATATCTCTCGGGCGGAGAGCACAACCGAACCGGGCTCGACGGCGCGAAGCGCACGGGTCGCGAGGTCCATCGCATCCCTCACGCGCTGGGCGTCTTTC